>JGI24158J21664_10004817_pt1 | contig 17472 bp, 7 predicted proteins | sample Ectturendosymbi3_FD_21664 | JGI IMG/M metagenome (IMG submission 21664)
AACCACACCGATCGCACGTTCTTTGTGTGAAGGCTGAACTCCGCACGACCTTCACATCCTGGTCACAGCATCATTTTGTTGCGATCGGAAATCCCGAGCGGCATGTGCACGAAGCTTCGCACCGTGGCAGCAAGCAACAATAGAGATCATGCTCGCAATCTCTCTTTCTATTGCTTGCTCGCACTACACACATGATGGTGTTATTCTTCACGCACATCCCGTTCGTGGTGAATCACACATTCAACGCAACACCACCGGAGAGGTTGCAACAACAGCATTGTACTTCATGAGTAAACACATTTTTACTCAAAGTGCCACATTTAAGACATTGACAATGCAAAAAATGAAGCATAACTTATCACCATAATATCCATTGATATTTTAGCTGCATTGCTGAATTCCTCAACCCTGAAAACATATAAATGGACACTTTGTTCATTAAATTTGGTGGAGGAATGGTGATTTGAGAATTTTTTTGCAAAAACAACAAGGGTACAACAGCACCACTAGTGGCAAAAATGCGTATCTTTGAGAGGAAATTATTTCTTTTCATGAGTAAACTATGAGGCAGTTGAGTTGAGATGTTTATATTTATGTCAGGCACAGATAAAGTACATATCTTTGAGTGAGGAAAGTTTCATCACTCTGAGATACCATCTACACAGTGATTTGCCCTCTGAACAAAGTGGTCTGAGGGTTATTTTCTGAGCTGCTACCATTTTCAGTACCCTCTAAAACCATTATTAGCTATTTGTATTAAGGCATTTTGCTTTTACTCAATGAGCATTTCTTAAATGCCACAAATCAGGTAAATAATTAGATCTTGACCAAGAGTTGACCTCATAGCAGGTGGTCAAAATGTGACAAATATGTACCCCGCCTGACAAAAATCCAGTTTTGAGACACCTATAACTTTTGATGCAAATCTCCTAACTCAATTCCAATAGCAAGTTAAGAAAGAACAGGCCAGAAATACCTAGAGTACCAATTTCCAAGCCTATAACTTATACAAAAATAAAGTTAAGGGCCTCCAAAAATCTTTCAAAATGATAACGGTGATCCACAAGGGCAAAAATGGGTTATGGCCAGGGTTGTAAAAAAACAACCCAAAACAAACCACCCGGGTTTTTTCAAAAAAGCCCACTTAAAAATCAAATAAAACTCACTCTTTACTTTTCTTTTGAAAAATCTACTAAGAAGTAAAAAATAAAACAAGCAGGGTACTTATACAGTTAACAATAAATTTTTTTTAATCAAACAAAACAAACAGCAATGAAATTTGAAGGACTTTAAGAAAAGAGAAGAATAAATCCAACAGTTTTAGTACATTCTAGTGGTTACCTTCTTCAACTCTGTATAATCGCTATATTTTAATAAATTTTTTCTGCCTTTTCTGCATCTAAACTTTTCCTGATTTTGGACCATACCCAATCATATGTTGAAAAATAACACTATAGATGCTGAATTAGTAGGGCATGCACCTAAACTAGATATGGAACTGCAGAGTTTATGGGAATGGTTTTTCTCTGTTTGCGGTGTGCAGGCTTGCCAACTTTGCTACTTAGGACTGAACTGACCAACAACACTTTGTGAAAACAAAGATGGGGTACATTCTTTACCCTCAATTTTTAATGACATAAGGATCACCAACTATAGTTTATCCCAGTCTCCTTTTGGTACATTTTCATCAGCATCCCATGATAATGACAAGCTCTCTTCAACTTAAATCACCTTCATCATCAGAGCAGCGTACATGTGCAAACATGCACACACATGCAGGTGCAAAGTGCCATCTAGATAATATGCACACAGTAGCAGCGTACATGCACATGTCACACCTGACTTTTTGGTTGAATTTTTAGTACAAAAAAATGCAGCTTATACTCGAATAAACACGGTAATGTGATATTAAGTGATTCTGAAAATGGTGATATTGCATGATGCCATAAAATCAATTCAGAATGTTTTTTTTTGTTTTCTTCCAAAAAAGAACAAAATCTTGTTTCTTTCAAAAAAACAAAAAAAAGTTTTTTTTAAACCCTAAAAAACAAAACCCCCAAAAAAATAGGTGGGTTGCCTTTTTTGAAAAAAACGGGTTTTTTTATTTTTTCTCAACCCTGGTTATACCCCTTAAAAGTTTAAAAGGCTATAAAATCTACATCGCTTGGAATTTTGATCTCAAACTAGGGGATATTTCATTGCACCCATAGAGGTACATTTGGTGCAATCTTGAGCAAAATCTGAAACAGTGCCCATGGAATTTTTCTTGATTGGTTGAATTGGGGTGGAATGACCCATGTATTGTGTTTGGTTGAATTGGGATAGAATGACCCGTGTCTAGTTTGCACTAATTTTCCAGAAATACGCACAACAACCTTGTAGTTTGCAATTAAAAATTGTGTAACAATCTTATTGAAAGCATTTAGGTTTTAAACATGGTCATTTCATTAACAGCGATTACTTAGAGGTGTCATGATCAACTGTAAACAACTAATTATTTGTAAGAAACCTGATTCAAACCTTCGGTGCAGTTATGACAACACTGTTGCAGAAGAAACAAAACTGAGTTGGATCAAACTATGTACTGCATCCTTACATCAGCACAAACTTACGAATTTTAGCTTACTATCAATTAGGGTAAACTTTGCGTAAAATCTTGCACACAGGGCTTGTTATTGGTTGAAATACACATGCTAACTTGTCCCCAGTTTAATCTCCTGCAAGGCAGATGTTCAGATTACTAACTTACATAAATTTTATATTGTACATATAAGCTGTAAATATCAACATATCTCGAGAATAAGGTCTGCATGGACAGTGCATGGCATCAGTAATTCACTGAATGGAATATACTGTCAGCATCAGCTTTGCAATTAATGCCAGGGTTGATAAAAATTATGATATCAAAAAATTGGATTTTATTTTTATGATTTTTTTGATTTATTGTGTAAAGGGTGGCCACCTAACAAGTAGTAATTTTAAATTGTTTTATAATATAACCTTTTGTGCTTTGTTTCTTCCAGTACAGCAACTAGAATTCAGCTGAGCTTTCATTGAAACTTACTTTGCACTTAAACATCACGCTTGAAGCAAATCAGATCATAACACCAGTACCAGTGTGCCAAACAAAATATTTATTGAAATGACTCCAACCATCAGTACACCAACTTCATTAACACTTATGGCATGTTAAGAAGCTTGTACAAAAATATGAGCATGCCTCTTGTTATAATCATGGGCGCAATTTTGTTATAAAATGGAGGGGGGTACAGTTTACTGTGAAATCATGAAGTCATCGGGTCGATACAGAAGTTTTACAAATACAGATTGCCAATCTTGTTTATAGAGGTGTTTTAAAAGCAAGACTAATCACGCTAATATATCAATTGGGTTTTATCAGAGCTGTCAGTTGGAGTGCACAAAATGCTGAATGGCATTGGTCGCACATGCATATCACTCTCATAGTAGAAATTATTATCAGTTTTCATGCATTTTACAAGAGGTGTGGTTTACAGCGCAATCTGAAGTCTTCAAGTTGCTTAACGTTACAAAGACGATAAATATTTTTCATGCACATTTCCGCTCTTTGTAAAAGCTACAAATCTTTCCAATGCTACTGCGCATCATGCCTGCAGCCCCACCCCCACCAAAATCTCCATTGATATACTCTTACCAGGTGGTGGATGCATTCTTTCAATCCCCCTTGTTGACTCATGCATACATACCCATCTAGCCTACAACGTAATTTCTGTATACCTGATCGTTTGGTGACTGTTGTCTTCTGACTTTTTTATGTGATGCAATTAAGCTCAGTCTTTCAACAATCCATTTTTCATGTTGAACATCAGATTTTAATGAATGAAATTAATGTCAGAAGTTTAATTCTAAGAGTTCCACTTGCATAACAACACGAAAATATATTTGAGATTAAACAGAAATAAAACGCACAATGGTGAATTGGTAAAAATGTACAAGTTTCACCTGATTAACACGAAAAAAAATCCAGCAAAACTAGGTGTGAACAGGTATTAAGTATTGGGAGGAGTTACAGTTTACAGGGACAAGATTTTAGTTTTTACTATATCTTCAAAACAAATTTTTCTGGGCACAATATAACTGGGCAGCACTGCCCCCCTTGCCTACGCACTTGCCTGTAAAGCAAAAGTTTTGCACTTGGAAAAAAATATAGCGGCATTATGTTTTTGGTTAAACTCAAGTAAATCAGATGGCTTACGAACCAATGCATTCAACACAAGCACAAAGTGTAAGAGCCATGAAAAAATATATTTTGGTTTTGTTGTTCACCATTGTTGCGACACTACAAGAACTGAGGATAAATGTATATTTTAGCTTTGATTCCTAGTCAAGTCCTTATGCTTTGAGCTATAGGTCAATATATAGCTAGGTAAATAGTTCTCCAACGTTTTGATTGAAATCCTATTCACCAATGGTTGAAGACAGTTTTAGGACGGGCAGTTTTGCAAAAGCCTAAGTCTCCACAATAGTGCTGCTTTTGTTTTCGTCAAAAGCTTTGCAGACATTTGCCTGAAAATATAACTTTGTAACATTATATACACTTACGTTTACCAGACGTCCTATTTTAACCGGGACAGACCTGGTTTGAAGGCTTTGTCCCGGTTGGTCAACCAAAAAGTCCCGGTTAGGCATTCAGTCAGGCAGCATAGCCCTACACGAATATTAGCATGCTATGATTAGTCTGTTTCACCAACTTGCTGAAGAATAATGCGTGATCTTGTGTCGTTGTTTTAGATGTAAAGGTAATTGATACGTCATTGTAGTGGGCAATTGGTCCAGTAATGGGTTGATTGTTAGCGCATTGGCTAGTTCAGTAAAGTTGGCTAGTAGGAGGGGGTGTTCTTTTGCAATTATAGGTTATTGAAAAAATTTATTTCATACCGGCACTTGTTTGATTTCCTTCTAAGGCTTGTTGTTCTGAAGTGTCCCAGTTTTCAATCACAAAACTATGGTATGCTTATATACACTAGCATCATTAAATTTTACGCTGTCTGTTTCTGAATAAGTGACAACCAACGTTACAGCAAAACCAGATGCATTTCTGCACGAACCAAATCCATGCTATACTGTGGTCTTTCACATGTGCAACTGTAAAACTATCACTGTTTCAAGAAAATGACCTTTCTAACAGTATACTACACAGGGTAAAATGTCGGACAGAAACAGTAAACCATCCTCCGAGGTCTCTAGAAACTTGAGAAATGCTAAATATCATTTTATTGAAGCTAAAATTGATAAACTAACAGAGTCCAGTGATGTGACTGACAGTGATACTACAGTGATATGACTGACAGTGAAACTCTGTTTCATCTACAACTTGGCTATGTGTAACGTCTAACATGAAAAGCACTTCACACAAAACGTGGCAAACGTCACTTATTTTTGGAACCTTTCCAAAAACAAAACCTGAAGAGAAAAAGTGGGGGACATGGCATAGTATATCACCCCATCTTAAAAAGTGGGGAGGACATGTCTCCCACCAAATTACGCCCATGGTTATAATTGATATTGTAATGCAGCTTTCACTAGTTCAGCTTCTGCAAAAGTATAACTTACATGTAAGTAAAATGGTGAAAACCTATAATATATCTGTGATTATGATTCTGAATCAAAAATATTTTCTAAAACTACTATTTCTACAGTCAACAACCTACCATATTTGTTGGAATTCAGATGCAACTTTAAATCAACCTACTATATTGGAATTCAGATGCAACTTTAAATTTATGCCAGGCCCGTAGCCATGGGGGTATGCAGGGCAGTGTCCTAATATTTTTGTGCTCCTAAAATTTTGTTGTGCCCAGAAAAGTTTGTTTTAAACATATACCATAACAAAAACAAATCTTTCTTCCCTAACAGTTTATTTTGCCCTCAAAACCTAGCTGTTTTATGGGCCTGTTTTATGCCAGCATAGTCTTTCAAACTTCTGCATTCTAACAGTTTTGAGTCTGCAAATGTTAGTGATTTCAGTCCACATCATTTTTGCAGTTGATATAGAATCTGTGACATCACAGTTACTACCATTGATAATAACTTTAATTGCTTTTGTAACTTGTGTTGTCATAAGAAGTCTGCCTTCTTTAATAAAAAGTGAAACCGATTAGAATACCAATTAAATGTGTTATTCAAATAAAGCTTCAAATCTGCAGATGAATTTTTGCTTGATTTTTAGGTTTTATTACTGATTTAAATGAAATGATTTACTGTATATACTCACTTATTAGCCACATCCACAGATAAGCTGCAGTCTAAATTTTAGCCATATACTGAGAATCAAGGGTAATTCACAAATAATACGCAGGTCAATTGACCTTTACACTGGTGAATACCCTGGACGATCAATCAACCACAGAATATTGATTTTGCAGGCAAATGTAATGAAAGTCAATTTTATTGTTCAAAACCTAAGAAATCTTCTTCGTTGGAAGACAGAAGTTCGTCTGTAAGTACGGTAGGTCGTCATCTGTAAGTACGGTAGGTCTTCATGTGTGTCATGGGTGTTGTCACGAACATCTGTCTAGATCAGTATTTCTCAAACTCTTTTATTCCATTGCCCCCTTTTCACTCTCGACATGTCATTTTTGCCCCCCAAGCCTGATAAAGCAAACACAAGGTTGTAAATTTAAATAATTTTATTTAAAGAACGTATCAAATAGCTGAACTAAGCAATTGTATTATGACGCTAATATTACGTTCAGAATTCTTGTGAAAATACCTCATAATCCATGGCTACAGAGCCGGATCTGGGCATTTTTCCTGGAGTCAGAGTTCAAAATAAAAATCAGAAGGAGCCGGAGCTGGAGCTATGACTATTTGAGAGGTAGTTGTGGGTCCCTTCTTAGATACTAACGGTTTTGCCAAATTGACTGAAAAATAGACTTACTCTTTCTACAAGAGTACTTTTTACAGCACACTAAAAACGATTCTTACGAGTAACGACACCAGACTGCAACATTGATCTGCAAGACTTTGATGTTTCCTTGTTTTAATAATCGCCAAGGTTGTGATATCGTAGATTGCAGGCGTGATGTTATTGGTTGAACAATGGTTCTCACACACTGCTATGAGCCGTTTGAAGCTCCAAAACCTCCTTTGTGCAGCTTTTAGCAATCTTTCAGTAACAGATTCCATATGAATAAGATCTGATGACACCTACTTTGTAGGCGAAATATATACTCTGCAAGAGCTTAATGTCTGATTCTTTGCTGAGAAAGGATTCCTTTCGTTAAGCAGTGTCTTTCAGTAACACGTCTAATATTTTGTGTAACAGGCTTCGTTAGTGCAATAAAACAAAACGTGTCAACTGACATGTGGAAAAAATTTTTAGTGCAGCCCTCTAACAAAATCGTAGGTCTGAATTTGGCTCCCTTCAGCGAAATGGTTTCCCTTCAGCAAAAAACACTGTTGTAGAAATAAAATAAAATGCAACTACCACAACATCTTAGTTTCTAGTCAGAATGATCAAACCGGGTCTGTAGTAGTGTAGCGATCTAAAAAGAACTGAGCTATAATGAATATAAGTATATAATAAAATATCCTTAGCTTTTGTAGCTGCGCGGTCATGCTGTTAGCAGGGAGTATGATGAATGAATGTTTTTGTTTTTTGTGGCGCTTTGCAGCTCGTGGGCTATGACGCGCCAGGACAGAATAAGTAAAGGTCTATCAAACCGGTTTTCCTGTTTGTTTTAGGTAGTTTAGGGAGTATGATGCCACTGCAGATTTAAGCGTAAAGTGCACAACATGCCATTGTAAAGTAAGAATTTCTATTAAAAACCATTAGGCTTACTAGCAAGGTTTCCCAGATTGTAACCAAAGCTCACTGGGAAACATTACGTTTGCAAGCAGTAGCGTAACATGAAAGTTCTAAATAACTGGTAGCAAGCTAGCATTGCTTTGCATAGCATTACATTATCAGGAGGGAATAAAGATCAATGTAAACAAATGTGGACTTTCGAAGTTCTCATTCGTGCAAAAAATCTGTTTTCAGCACGGTAACCACCAGTCTTATTTTCTCCGAAGCTTTGCATGTTAAATTGTGCTTTACTTGTGCAAAAGATGAGAATTCAGATGTTTTCAGCTATTTTAAAAAAGTCAAATGTGAATATCTTTTCATACTATTACTTTGAACAAAAGGCTTTTTAACACATCTTTGCATTTGTGTTAATGCAAATGTGTGTGTGTTTGAAAGAGCACATTAGAGTTGACGATGTGTTTTGCGCTCTTTGTATAGTTTGCCTGGGCAGCGCTGTTAGCTGGAATCGCCAAGGCTGCAACAGGCAAAGCATCCAATGGGTGCAAAACACCTGGTCAACTGGGATTGGTCTGCTTTTAAATGCTCTGACACTAGTGGCGTGCAGAGGTCTGGTGATGCCCGAGGCAACGGCTTCATCGTATGACCCCCTACGAATTTCTAGTAATCAGCAGTGGCATATGGTGGTCATTCTTACTGGATATATATCCAGTAAGCATATATATGCTGTTTTTGACATCACAACATGACGTCATATTCATGTTTGCAAACCAACGTTTTGGCAAAGTTTGTTGACAAAACATGCATATTACTCTACACGCACTCTCCTTACTCGTTGTTGTACAATGTGTCACTGTAATGAACATAAATTTATCAGCGCTCCAAGTTAGGAGAGCGGAGCAAAACACAGCACTCATAGCTGAGACAGCAGTCCATAACTCTATAACTACAAAAATACTGGCAACGGTTTAAAACGGGGTAGTAGAACGCACTCAGTCACAACTGCAAAAATACAATGCTTCGCATCAAAACAGTGGCGTGAAACACACTCAAGGCTTCGGAAGGGCAGTTCACAACGTCAAAAACATCAGGCTGCACAAATGTCTCGTCGAATAGCAGTCTAACAGAGAAGATATGTGGCTGGGATGGCGGATACTAGGGTTATCAGTTTGAAACAGGGGTGTAGTGCGAAAAAATAGGTATAAAAAGGAAGACTGCATCAAATAGTTCGATTAAAGTGAGCATTTGCCTACAAGAATTTCCATACAGGATTTTCCTGTTCCACTGTTAGAATTTTGACTAGCAGTACGAATCTGCGTGTCGCTAGCACATCTGAGATCGCGGTCAAGTTTTAATGTAATCTAGTGCAAAAAGGTGTGGGCACGCATTCCCACCCCACTATATCCCTAGGGACGTCAGAGCAGGGCTGCAGTAAAAGAGTTGAGGGCAATGCAAACTTATAAAAAACAAAAAAATCGTTGCTAATTATGTTTGTTTCCGTTCATCAATAATGTTGACCTCAAAAATAATTACAGAAATTATCGAAAACCATTGTCGATTTTCTGGTTAGGCAAATAGCTGCAATACATTTGTTTGAGGTCAATCTTATAAACCATGAAATTACCTATGATACTGCTATGGAAAGGCTCTTCCTCCCCCTTTTTGAAAGGGCAGGGGTGAAATTCCCTCGCCATGACCCCCGTTCTCTACCGTTCCTGGGGACAGAACAGACACGGGTTTGTGTGGGCCATTATGATCAATCCACCTGGATTTCCAATTACCACTTTGAGAGCCGGCATACGATATATTCGTACTTCGATTTCGGCCTAAAAAGCAGTAGTTTTCGGTTGCCTTACCAACACCCTAGCTCCTCCGCAGATTGCGCTAGAGAGCTGTTCAAGTGGTCAAACGGATCGGCCAGTCTAGTCGATTGCACTCAAAAAAAGTTTTTTGGTGGGGAGTGTGGATTTTTTGTGAGTGACGTCATAAGTGAAGTAGTTTTGGGATCCTTTTATCTCATGTTCCCTGGCCTAGGGCCCAACCGCTAGGCCGAAGTGTTTCACTGAAGTTTTCATTGGAAACTAGGCTAGAGTCTGAGTTTTTTGAGCCTTTGATCAACTTTCTAGCGTTTCTGGTTCAAAAGTTATGATCTAAAATAAACAAGTTAATTAATTATCTAATTTACTTTTGAACCAGAAACCCCAGCAGGTCATCCAAAGTATCAAAAGACTTGGATTGTAGCATAGTTTCCAGTAAAAACTTCAGTGAAATACTACCACCTAACGATTGGCGCCCAGGGCCAGGCAAAGTAGGCCAAAGTGGCCTAAAATTCCTCCACTTATGACGTCACTCACAAAAAACCTGCACCCCTCAGACAAAAAATTTTTTCGAGTGCAGACTAGAAGACTTGCTGCGTCTTTTGACGCTTCAATCAGGTCCNTAACCTGAACAGGAGCGGAGATATTTCCGTGCAAAGCCACGTGCGTTTAGGCGTTTTTTTCTGAAAATCCCCGAAAGTAGGTGGANGCCAAAGACTTCATGAAGAAGCTTGAAATGATGCACATATTGTAAGCACAGGTGTGCGGCTGTATTACAGTGCACCTAGGCTTGCCATATCAAAAAACGAAAGGGGAAGCTAGTGATGCATCAAAAAGTCAACTCAATCAAGCAAATTGAAATACGTCAGTTTGAAGTTTGGCACAAAAAGTTAAACGTTCATAATTATCTTTCAATCCTTTTTTGTGACTTTCCTTTGATCGCACGATCTGGAAAAAGTCACGTCACTATCAGTTTGATTGGGTGTGCTCCACGCAGCTAGAGTATAGGTCCATGGTATTAAAGAATGTGAGAAGTATCGGCATTTTAATACGTAAAAACTAGTGTTGCCAAAAAAAACAAGTTTTTGAAAAATTAAATCCATAGCATGTGTTAGTAGCCTTGCAACAGGAAAAACAATTTAGCTACAGCAATTTAGTGTTTATGATTTCACCCTTTGGATGCCCGGGGCCTTCGTCCCGTTCGCCCCTCATCTGCACACCACTGTCTGACAGAAATGTAGTTTTCCAAACCACAATTTTCTTGATTCTGGTTGTAAGAACTAACAAACGATCCTTAGGCATTGACGGCAAAACCAGTGACTGCCTTTCCAGAAATTGTTTGCATTACATTACCATTATCTTGAGTTACATTTCTGCTAGTAACTGTTATCTGAATCGTCTGAATCCTTGATTGTTCTTTTTTCCGCTGATTTCCTCATGGTAACAGCACTCCTTGTAAAACACTACCACATTACATTACCCAAAAAGGTTTGGTGTATTGTCCTAGTTTTGTGCACTTGATTTAATTCATTTTCTGTTCAACTTGAGGCAAACCAAGTCAGTAAAATATCAATGTGTGAAAACGACAAGAAGCCAGAGCCACACTCATGAAAACCAACAGCTGCGGAGCCGAAGCTGTGTCATTTTTACGACGCCTCCGCAGCCCTGAATAATCCTAGCTGTAACCAGGCACATAGACGATCCAGCATAGAAGTTTAACAGATAAATTGCTGTAGCAACAACCTCTAATGATTATATTATAGTTTTAAAAAATTGCAAGTAACTAACAAGTCATAATATCAGGCTACTGAAGTTAACTCAGTGATCAATTAGTGTTTGAGAATTTTCCCCCCTTTATGTTGTTTCACCCCCTTTGGATTTTTTGCCACCTTGCCATTCAAAATCGCCCCCAAGTGGGCGATTCTGCCCACTTTGAGAAACACTGGTCTAGAGAATGTCGTCTTCTGTTTCGTCACAGCTAAAACTTTGTCCCTTAAGGTATGTTGCACGTATAGGCAAAATACAGGCCATGTTCCAGGTAAAAAAGTGCGGCTAATAAGCGAGTATATACGGTAGATCAATTAACCCTGACCAGAAATAGCTGAACTTTCATTCAAACCTTTTTGCGTTGATGCAATATCCCTTAGGCAAATTTAACACCAGTACCAGTGTGCGAAATAAAATATTTATTGAAATGCCAATACTAAAAACTACCAGTTTAATAATTTCATTAACACTCATAGCATCCATGCGAAACCTATAATATACGTTTCATGAATCAAAAATATGTTCTATATTTATTTTCATACTTGATGGAATTTAAATGTAACTTTCACCTTATGCCAGTCTACACTTACAAACTTATGCCATTCTAACAGTTATGACTTCTGAATCTGCAAGGGTTAGTGATTTCAGTCCGCATGTCATTTCTGTAGTTAAACAACATAGAATCTGTGACTTCACAGTTGATATGTTTTATAAAACTTCAAGTGGTTTTAACTTGTGTCATCATAAGATCTCTTTGCCTTCTAATCTATACTGATACAAAATTGGCCATGTGAAAACCTTTTAGGCTAATGAAGTGTTTCATAGACATCAGACAAAGCTCTACAATGACATGATTTTCTTGATTTAAATAAATGATTTTTATTGCTTAAATCATGATTTCAATCACTGATTTGAATCAAATCAATCAACCCTGATTATGTTGCTAAACAAACACAACCAACCATGTTACACAACTAACTCCACCTTGCTGTCTGAACAGCAAGCTGCGCAATGTTAAAACTTTGGTCATAAGCATTGAAGATAATATCTCTATCTGGACAACCCATAATAAACTTTGTGCAAAACAACCCCTGCACTGATTACAGTGGTAAAGTGCAAGTCGCAGTTTTGTGTGCCCACAACTAGGCAAATATTTTTACTAACTTAGGTACACGAAAAGCGGAAGTGCTAAATAGCCTTATAATAAATACTACGGCCAAAGTAAACGAACTTACATCATGACTTTTGAACCCGAAACTCCAGCAGTTGATCCAAAGTATCAAAAGACTCAGATTGTAGCTTAGTTTCCAATGAAAACTTCAGCGAAATACTACCATCTAATGTTTTAGGCCCAGGGCCAGATGAAGTGGGCCAAGCTGGCCTAAAGTCTTCCACTTATGATGTCACCACAAAAAATCCGAAACCCAAAACTGAAAAATATTTTTTTCATTGCAAACTGCAAGACTTGTCAAGTCTTGAGCATTTGAACAGCTCTCTAGCGCTAACGGCGCAATTCGGTAGTAGATTAACATTTCTGGTGGCACTTTCAAAGTATATTAACATTAGGTCCTGGCCTGACGCATGCCGCAACACACTTGTTATAACATGGAATGTCGCTGTTCTGCACACGAAGTGTTAACACCTTCAATGCAGATTGACCCGTATGTGTGTCACACGATCGAATGTGATGGGTGTGGATTAACACCTATGTAGATTGTAGGTCATAAGATTGTCATTGCGATGACTTTTTTCGTACTAAGTGTTTTGCAACAAAAATTTCCACTAATGTTCTTCATACCCAGACACATAAATCCTGAAATTTCACGCAAATTTTCCAAAAACGTTTGAAAATTCCATGCAAATTGACCAAAAACGTTTTAAGTTATGATGTTTGGATCAAACCATCTTTCTAGGACTAGTCTACAAAACTTTTTCAAAGAAGTGAGGTCCAACAGTTCTTTCATCAATCACAGTAATGTTTTTCATACTCGTTTGTTTGCAATGAAATCTTACAGTAATGTTTTCCACACCTACTTGCATAACCCTTAAATTTCAGGTAATAGGGGCAAGAATTTCTTTGGTTATGCGGTTTACTACCACCAACATTTTGCTAGGCCTAGGTTACAATACTTTTTGCATAACACTTAGGTCCTGACAGTTGTTGCGAATAACATGAAAACTTTTTGTACTCATGTTTCTGCAAAGAAAATTTTAACAAATGTTTTTCATACCTACCATATTTATTCGAGTGTAAGTTGCATTTTTTGTACTAAATATACACCCAAAAAGTCAGGTGCGACTTATCCCCTTGTGTGACATGCGCATGTATCCTGCTACTGTGCGCGTTTTGTCTAGACAGCGCTTTGCACCTTCATGTGTGTGCATGCATTCGCATGTACACTGCTTCTGTGCGCCTGTTATCTGGATGGTGCTTTGCACCTTCATGTGTGTGCATGCATGCAAATGTATGCTGCTACTGTGCGCATGTTATCTAGATCGCGCTTTGCACCTCCAGTGAATGCAATGACTTTGATGGCTTTTAAGTTTTTCTTACGTGATTTTGATGAATAAATGTTGTTTGAAAAATTTTGTACCGTTTGATCAGGTCAAATATGGAGGTGTGACTTACATACGCATGTGACTTATACTCGAAGAAATACAGTGTGTACATCATCCCTGAAAATTTAAAGTAATTCTGACAAAAAACTTTGGAGTTAAGTGCATTGGATTGGAACTACTCCAGTGTGTAGGCTACAAAACTTTTTCCTGTTCAAAGCTGTTGAGCATTTGTTGCATATTGCATAACTTTTTTAGAAGTAGTCTTTTTGCAACAAAAAATTACAAGAATTTTCTAACATTTTTGCATCTTTCCTGAAAAGTTGAGTTGCATTCATCAATAACTAGCTCCGAGTTATTTATTGTTTAATCAAGCAACTGAACTCTGTTCACAGTGCATCAGATAGAGCTGTTGCTGTACGATGCTTACCTGAGAAATTTGTGTTCAGTAAGTTGTTGAGTAGAGCGGAATAACTTTCTCATGCTTGTTTTTTTGCAACCAAATTTTACACAAATGTTCTTGTGAAAATGCATCTTACCTGAAAACATGAAGTAAATCACGCTACTTTTCCGTTTATGTATTTTTAGATTGGAACTACTCAAGCACATAGACTAGAAAACTTTGTCTAATATGGTACGGTAGAGTAGTGTTGTGTAAACTACGGTAGAGTAGTAGTTGTGTGGTTGTGTCACAAGAGTGTTGTTATGGATTTATGAAATTTCCCAGAAAATTTGAGGTCAATCCTTCAAAAAGTTTTTTTTTATTTTTTAATCGATTAACCTGACTCCTGTTCACCATGCTGTTGCTGATGTTACTGGCAACACACTTTTCCAAGTCATGTGGGTGCAGTAAGTTGTTGCATAAGATGCAATATATAACTTTTTTATGCTTGGTAGTTTGTAATCAGAATTTTCATGTATATTCGTCTTGTGTAAATACATCTTACATGTACATTTTACGTAAATTGATAAAGTGCTTTTTGAGTTAGGTGCTTTTGACTCAAGCTATTGAACTCAAACAACCAAAAACTGTTCTGCACTGACTGAATAATCGCACAGAATTCATGCCACACTGAAGGTGTTAATAAGCATGCCTAGTTAAGTGCAGTAAAAAAAGGTTAATGAATTTGGAGCTAGAGGCATTCATTGGGACAATATAAAAAAAAAACATTTGTTTCATCCCATGTTCACAAATTAGTTGATTTGTTGGAAAACTTAAGTTAACCTTAGATAGGACCCAAAAGTATGGAACAAATTTCATGTGCTATTATGCTGCTTACATCTTAAAGATGTCAAAGTTGGCATCATGTTTCTACATAGCGTACTTTTAAATCTGGTAATTTGGAAAATGAGTTTTATGATCCCAAACAGATCTGTTGATCTGGGAAAAAATACAGCAGTTATTTTTTTACCCCATGTGTTAATAGGTAATGTTGTCTCACTGCAAAGCAGATTTATTGATTGCAGAATAAATGTCATGCATTGGATTTCCCTGTACAATGGCATTTAAATTCAGTTGATTGGTGTTATCTATATCTACTTATGACAGCAGCTTATTAAAATTTTCCGATCACATTCATTTGAGTATAAAAAGTTGTAAGTCAATTCTAACTAAACATTATGAAGATCTACCACAATTGTATTTCAGTTATATCACAATAGTTTTTGTGAAGAAATAGAAGATTAAAAAGATTCTTTGCAAGCATCATAGTTCAGTAAGGTTGTGTTTATGCAAAATCAGCACAGAAAAGTAATGTTTTACTGCTTGTAGCTGATGAGCCATGTAGCCAGAAAAATAATTTAGGGGTTGAGAATAATTGCCTACTTCAATAAATGATTGCCTTTATGCATTCATGTCAAATTTTGCTCAAAGAGTTTCCATCCAAAACTTAAAGGAGAGCAACTATTCTTTTTTAACACCTTGGGAAAGACCCTGTAGCAGATGTTATAGTTGGAAGTATTTCCTTAGTTGCAGTGTATTTAAACTGTGGCAAATCAGCTTATTACACTCAAGAAGTGAAAGTGGCTGCATCACAACAGATGGATTTCATGCCTGATTCACAGATATTGTGCAAAATATCAAAGTTTTACTTGTCTTGCAGTTTCATGGACAACTACATAAATAGTAGTTGATAATGGCATCACAATCAAACTCCTAACACACTGCACTAATGTTCTCTAACCTTTAGATATAGAATGCTTTCCTCCACTTATCACTTTTGGTACTGCTAGTTCCCCATGAGAGAATAGGCTGGATACTGGGCTGTTTTTGAGAGTTTATAATAATGACAGTTTAATAGAGAACCTTGCGATTGAAGCCCCAAAAAGTGCTTTGTTTGTTAAATCTGCGATTTCTCTTCAGAGCTTTTGTATAGGTTTTCAAGAGAAATAGACTACAGCCAGTATCCAATAGAAGTTTGTATTGCTATGTCTACTGGATTCTGTTTCACAAAAACTGATTTAGCCAGCACAGAACTGGCCGCAATGAACATGGAGCAAAGCAACCAACATGCAAAAACACAACGCAATCCATTTCAAAACTACTCTCTTGACTGACGAAAACACGCAGCACTTCATGACTGTCATGTGCACGAGCCAATTACATGCAAGTCATGGGCATATTGCATTTACATGTAGTAAGGGAAGTGATTGATTGAGCCATGGTACAAGCTGCAAGATCAAAACGTAAACAATTCGAAAAGGAAAGATCTTGTCACAGCGCCAATGTTTTGCCAAATACTAAAGCAAGGTTGAGAGAAAGCGTGTGAACTATAGTGTCAAACATATGCAATGACTATGTAAGTCTCATTCAGTGAGAATTGTTTCCAGATTCATTCTGAACAAGTTCAAAGTCAGTGAAAAGATTTAGTCTTTTTTGGTAGTTTATAATAAATAATGAAAATAGTTCAATGGTTTGAATGTAGGTTAAAAACTTCTTGCATTTGGGTTGAAAAATCAAGAAACGCACCTACAACATTTAATCAGATAGAGCAGGGGTGGCCAACTTGTCTTCAGCTGGGATCGACTAGTAAATTTCTTGATAACTCGCAATCGACCGGTAGGTAATAAAGATGCAAGTACAAAATGTTATAAAATGCAATAAAAAGGAGTGTAATGAAAAAAGGATTATTGATTTAAAAATATTCTTTTAAGGTATCTTGTCAATTCGATGCAAAATCAGGCGCGATCGACCAACTGAGACTCGGCTATTGACCTGTTGGCCACCCCTGAGATGGAGGAACAAACAACAATTACACAAAGATTGATTTCAGTTGCCTAAATATTTTTGACGTAATTACACTTAAAAGTTGAAATGCGTGCCACCAATTCAATTTGAAATTTTTCATAGTAATCTCAAATGTATCGAAACAGTTTGCAGAGGCCAATTTTGGCCTCTTTGGCCTAGCGGTTGGGCCCTAGGCCAGGGAACATGAGCCAATATGACCTTGAAACTACTTCACTTATGACGTCACTCACAAAAAACCCGCAACCCCAGGCAAAATTTTTTTTCGAGTGCAATCTACTAGACTGGCCGATCCGTTTGAG
>JGI24158J21664_10004818_pt1 | contig 17468 bp, 12 predicted proteins | sample Ectturendosymbi3_FD_21664 | JGI IMG/M metagenome (IMG submission 21664)
GAATGCCACATGAATTGACACCTTCGCCAGTGTTGAGGGCTCGTCGCCATGTTTGGCTGATGGAAATGGCACTAGTTGATCTTGAAACGAAGAGATAACAAGTGCGCAGCTGACCGCAGCAAATCAATCTTATCTCTGCCACGCTACGCCTAGGATTAATATACTGAGTTTAAACAACTGTGGCAGTCCAGTGTAGAGCTTCGGTTTCTGATAAGTCTTCTCCGTTTTGTGAATTTAGTTCAATTTGCTTGACTATGTGCGAGCGAGCTGCTCCGAAACGCCATTTATACTACGTGCTGAAGAAATTATCTAGTCTAGCTATGTCCAGCCCGTGGGCCTCATGCCGTCCAGTCGAAGGTTTTGTGCGGCCCAGTTCAGGGTTTCGCTGTAGCAGAAGTATCCTACATACTGACAACCTGTCCTTATTTTGATAATCTTGAATTTGACATTTTTGATGCAGGTGGTCTTAAGTGCCATTTTATCACGTCTGTTGCCATTGCAGTTATAATTCGAACGCTTTTAGTACATTAGCGTAAACTACATTTAGTTTGCTAAGATCAAATAAGCCATTCAGTGCGCGGCCTTTCATTAATCTGTCATTCAATATGCGGCCCCGGTCAAGATAGTGACATAATTTTTGGCTCAGTAAGCCAATAGCCAATTGGGTTGGCATAGCTGATCTAGTGTTTCCAAATCTTGGAATTATGGCGCGGTATCGGTGGAGTGGCTGGTATTGTATGCTGAAGTACTGAAGCGTCATCTGTAAATATGCTGAAGCGAGACGTCTGGTAGCCAGCGGCTTGTTAACTTCTGTGGTAGATGGACTCGAGCGGCACATAGAACTTATGGATGGCTAGTTGACCTGATGCTTGCTGAAGGAAACGAGTATTGAGTTTTGCATTGTTTCTTTCATGTTGAACCCTGCTGTAGTTTTTCTTTAACGTGATCTAAATTTTTTTGGACATCTGTCCTCGCTTCATCCTGATCTCAAACATGAGTTTTATCAGCTCATGTCAATGTTTTATTAACTTCATCATGGGCGCCGAAAGGATTTTTTCAGGAGGGGGGGCAAAAGAATTTTTCCACGGGGAGCCAACAGTGGTTAAATTTCATTTTGCCAACTTGGCCCGACCTTCCGACGCCCATTAACTCAAATATTTTCTTGCCGAGCTCGTCATGCTCCCACAAAACTTCAGTCTGTTACGCACAGGCGCGCTCACGCGACTAGAGGCGCTAACCGCGAGGACGACGAATCGTTTTGGAGCGCAATGAAGCAGAACGTGCAGCGGAGCGTCGAGGACGTGGACCGGTTGCTGCACGACTACCTGCTGGAATGCAAGGATGCCCTCATGTCTTGCGTGAATTTGGTTGAACCGCGATGACCTTCCGGAGCTCCGCACAAATGTGTTTGTGAGACGGAAGATGCCGCGCGCTGTGCTTGTGCAAGTGGAGGTGGAACAAGCACGCAGATAGTGAATCAAAGGCGGCAGAACGGCGTCCATCAATGATTCACGCGTCGAAGAACTTTTGAGCACAATTTGTTCAACACTAGCATTATTCTGACTTGAGATCAGTCGAAAATGCTTCCTTTTTGCGCATGTGAACGAACAGTGCGTAATATTGGACAAGGAGTTTCCCACTAAATTATTTCTTCTGCGTCAAGCATGACGCCACATGGGCGCGTGATGTTTTTTTCTCTCGCAGTCGTAATTACCTCACCGCAGGATCAGTACTCGGTCGTTGCTGAGGTTGGGTTGTTGAGGCTAACTACAGACGAAACGTAGTACATGGCCCGCAAGCTATACCCGAGAAAAACTATCCATATCTTCATCTAGGATTTTTGAAAATGTTCTCTTCATTGCTAAAGGATATGTTTTTTGAATTGCAATGACTTACAGTTTTTTCATCACTTAATGTTGTTGATATAGGGTTTGGGCGTGCCATTGCCCCTCAAATGGAATTTTGCGAGATAGTTTAAAGACTGCAGGAAGGGTTAATACAACTTTCGTTTAACTGTTGAACCCCTGACCAGGGCGAGAATGGCGAAAGGCCTGGTTTTCGACCAGCAGGTTGCTGATGCGAGGCCAAGCTAACCGTTAGTTACGTTACATTTTCGAAAAGTCAAAGTTATAGTCGGTTAACCTCTGATAAATCTTGAAGATCTGTATTTTTTGTGAAAACGGATACCATTTTTCTACATTACAGTACTCCACCACTCATAAACAGTCTTTTGCGGTGGATGTACGCAGTCTTAAAATATAGCACGCTCGAAAAAAAGGAATTTATACAGCAAATGATTCCACATTTCGCAACGAACTCTAATCTTCTGTCATTGTCGCTTAACTAGCTACGTCGTGAAACTCCAAACGCTTTTCCTGGGAATGCTGTCATTTATGGGACGCTTACCAGCGGTTGTCACGAGTAGCCATCAATTTCATGATCCTGGTCAAGGAAGAAGATTTTGTAGGCACCCACATATGGTAAAACTCTGGTATGGACCCAAGGAAATCGAGCCTCCTACCGAGACACTCGCGTTACTTTTGGACTTGGTATTTGTCTTTTTCAGTTGTCTTTTGTCAATAACAATTTATGCATTAGCCACTATTTCCCGACGGTATGTTAAGTATCATGTGACCCTTGTCCGAGTCGATCGTTTTCCATGTTTAAAGCCATAATAAGACGTTTCTTAAGCTTGTGCGTGGCCACCGAGTAAGAGGGATGCTGGTCACTTGGAAGGAAAATGCATCATTTTGATATAGTTGTGCTGCAGGTTGATTTCAATTAGTGACAGTAGATGGCGAGAGGCACGAGGTACACCACGATTTTCGGCAGGGGATGGGGTTTACTATTGGTCAAACATGTTGCTCGGTAATTTTTACCAATCCTTGATAGCAAAACAGGTCGCAAACTTTGCAGCAAAGTAATAGGAGCGCTTCAGGAGACAATGTAGTGTTGCTTGTGGATCCTATGTTGAGTTGAAGGTAGCATACAGACGGCAAACAGCCTAGTGCTCGTAAAATCTAGGTAGGTAGGGTTATTATGGATTTTTGTGGTGCCAACCACGAAGTAACAAATGCAATGAAGTGGATAAACCTAAAGAGCAACTGTCGAAAAGAATCATTTCACAGACGCTATGATCTCAAAGTACATATTTCGCCTACGGAGTAGCCTCATCAGCTCTTATTCCAGAGGTGGAGAACCTGCGGCCCGCGTGAACATTTGATATGGCTCGCATCAAAATTTTCGTTACCCAAGTTAGAATTCAACATCGCGTCAAACCGAAGCGCCATGATCAGCAGGTACTTAGATAGTAAGTCAAGAAAATTCACTGTCACTTATAGTCAGATAAAGGTAGAATTATAAGATATAAGTAATTGATTTTGCGGCCCGGTAGCGATAATGCACAACTCATGCGGCCCGTGATAGTGAATAAGTTCCCCACCCTTGTCTTATTCTTTAGGAAGTCTGCAAATTGCTGTGAACTACATGGTTGAGATACAAAGAATTTTAGGCCAGTCGAAATGGGGAAAATATTGGAAATAATTGGTAGAAAGCTAAAAATTGGTATAACTGGTGCCGCGGGCCGCCAAGTATCAATTCTTTTCGCCAAATAAGAGTAATAGACCAATGACATATAACACGGCAGATGGTAGCGGTCCGCGTAAAAGGCCGTCTCTCTACTGCCATGCTCACCTTTGTCACGGTCTATGAAATAATTGATCACGTGCGTGCACGGTCCATTGCGAAGATCGAACAGACCTCAGTGCTTTACTGTAGTGTTTGCCGTGGTACTGAAACTGCTACAGTGAAGTGGTATTGTAGCCTCCTGTAACCACGTTTGGTACGGTCCCGGGTGCCGCAGTGGCGTCCATGTTTCGGTGATTTTCTGAATTTCACTTGCTGCGGTCATGTCTTCGCATAAATCTAGAAAACGCATTAGACTCGCAAAGAAAGCTGCGCGTCCCGAGTTGAAAGGAGAAGACGTTTGGCAGGGCGTAGCTTACCACAAATGGTTTGATGTGTCTCCTGACTCTGTGAAAGATAATGTTGAACGAATTGACTTTTTGCATATCTCTCACGAAGATTTTATCAAAAAGTAAGTTATTGTAATATCTAATGCAATGTTTTTGTTTGTTTGAGCTTACATTTTAGTCAGTAACTAAAACTATAGGTTAGGCTGATATTATTATGTACATACGTACAAATGATACACAGGAGGAAATGTAAAAAAGTTCAAGCATTACACAGCACAGAATGTGGTGTTCGTACAGACATGCAGGCAAGAATAACAAGAAGTAAATGAATGAGAAACAAAGTCCAAAACAATGCACCAGCAAACTCTCATCATAACACGGAAGTGTTCTTAGGGTCAAAAGGGAATACTTGTAAAAGAATCAGGCATGTGATTTGAATTGATCATAGGTTATACTTATACAGTAAATGAAGGTGCCCTGTAAAAGATGTACTCAGTACTATATGTTTGTCAGTAACAGATCTTCGTTGTGGATATAAAATGATGTAACCAGGTGAAAACTGATACTTTTTATGGCAGGGATTGGCAAACACCGGGCTGCAGCCTGGTGCAGTACAGGTTCATGAAGAAATTGTTACCGGGCCATGTGGAGCCAAGGGCAATTGATCCAAAAACGACTAGAACGACTGACATAAGGAGCACACTGCGGGTGCTTTTGACTACTATAATCTTTACAGGTCGAAGCATCTTTTTATTGATAGCAAAGCAAGCCCAGATATCTCACTGAATCACTGCCATGATGACTTGCAAGTTGTAATAAATTTGCATGTTCCAAACATTCATTATTTAATTAATTGAGGGCTGCTGTGCAAAATAATAGTTAATACCAGGCTGAAACCGGTCCACAGTCCAAGAAAGGTTGCTGACCCTTGCTATATGGTGAGCTAACCAATGACACCACAATGCCAATGGCTGTAAAAAGGCAATGTCTAAACAACCGTATCTGGTTTTAGCCTTGGAAAGACTATAAAAAAATTCCAAAGTTGGCTGGCATGCGAGTACGTAAGTGTGTTACTCTAAGCCCAAAACAAAGTATTTTTTGCTACAGTTGAGCACTCAGCAAAGGTGTCTGTGAGCTTATCTGTAGTATAATGAAATAATTTTGTTTATCATTAACATCTTTATCATGTTTCAATTATGCATGAAGCATTACATCGTTTAGAGTTTAAACTTGTTCGTCAGTATCACCTCTTATATTTGGGGACCATCAACAATGAACCCTACTGGCTATATTAGCTGGTTGACATTCTTATGCACATTGGTGTATTGTCCAGGCCCATAGACATGGGGCATTCAAAGATGGTACATCCCAAATATTTTTGTTCACCCCCAAATTTTGTTGTGCCTGGAAAAATTTGTTTTGAACATACATTAAAAATAAAGTCTTACTCCCATAAAATTTATTTTTCCCTCCCAAACCTTGAAACCTAGCATTAGCTATACACTAATTAGTTTTTTTAAACAGTAGTTTGTGGTTACTTATTACAAACAATGTAGCCACAATTATTGAATACATAATTTTTTTGGCGTTTCAGCTTTGTCGTAAGCAATCATCAGGAAAATCCTATGAAATCCGGTGAGAAATGCAAAGACTTATACACCGCTATGCCATCATGCCCTTTCAACTCCGTTTCACACATGAAACTAATAAATTGAAAAATCCTGTACATATAAAGACATACAGATTCTTCGTCATCGTTTAAGTATAGTTTACAAATTAACATGCACGTGTGGGTCAAATTACATAGGGCTGAGTTGCCAAAATTTAATATCCCAATTGTACTAACACAAATTTGATCAATGTTCTGAAGTCTGCAAACATTTTTTGGCCAATCCCACATACTGTTTTGACTTCAACCAATCGGAAATATTGGGAATCATCATCAGTCAAAAGAAACTTTACTTACTTGAGTCTCTTCCGATACAAGAATACCAGCCAGACCTCAACATTGATGGTTGATCTATCCCCTTACTGCTTTTTCATACATACTGGTCTCTATCATGTAATACAGTACGAATGGCTTCAAATTGCATCTTTATTTTTCTTTCTAACTGTTTTATTGTATTTATTTTCCTGATGATGGCTTATGACTAAGCTGAAACATCGAATTTAAAATAATGTATTCAATAATTGTAGCCATATTATTCGCAATAAGAATATACAGCAACTCTGTACATTGCTTGTAACCAAAGTTTGTGGTTTGGTTACAAATATTGTCATTAAATAATGATTGTTTTGGAATTTGTGATTGTAATCTTTCACTACCATATTTCTTTTTGAAGATAATTTTAAAATTTGTTGCAGAACAGTTGCATCTAACTAGTTTTTATGTTGATTTCAACAATGGTAACTATGTATTTCATCTTTTAGTTGTGGTGACTCTATCACATAGGTAGGTGACAGTTCTGTACAGAACAGTTGTTATTGACAAAAGCGTTATACATGTTCTAGAACATTGTTTTTCTTTGGTGATTATGCTAAGCGCGCAACTGGGTAATATTGCATTTTATAAAAAGATACAGTTTTTTTATAAACGGCCACAAATTATTTCATTAAAAGGTCCCATTAGCTAGAGTAGGTTTCCAATGATATCCTTGCTTGTTGCGTTGTGGATTCATAAGGAAAATGAAAAATTAATAAAGCAGTGCCCTTATGTTCAGGGTTGGCTATGGAAGAAATTATATTAAACTTTGAAAGGGATACTTTTTATGTAAATGGATTAACAATCAAGATAAAGTGTAGTATGTTTCACAGTGCTGATTTCATCATCATCATCACATCTTATGTGAATGTGCAGTACCCCTTGGGGCATTGTGAGTAGAGCCAACCATGTTCACAAGAGCTCGCCATGTATGGTCCTGGGCAAAGTTGAGGTCTGAGGTGATGTCCAACTTCTCAAAGTCATTTCTGACCATGTCACTCCAATGAGTGAGCGAAGCTCCACAAAGTCGATTCTGTCTGACTGCTACAGCATCGAAGCCATGGACAGTGCAGAATGGGTGCTGCAGTAGCATACGAAATGCAAGTCCATACCAGCAAACTTGGTGATGGGCTGTGAGGCATTTTGTTGGTAGTTAATGAGTGATGGCATGTATCATTGCATTGAGGGTATGCTCACGCCGGTGGGTATTGAGTGGTAATGGAAGAGCTCTGCTGTCAAATCTGTCTAGCCACGAGGGCAGATTCTTGCTGAAAGGCCAGGTCTCAGCACTACACAACGGCACAGACAGAACCACTGCATTGTATATGCACAACATAGTGTTGTGAAAAAGGGCTGGCTAGCACCACAGTGAGGTGCAAAGGGCCTGTATAATGCTTGATGCCAGGACATGTCTTCTTCAGGTCACCATAAGTAACATGTTATCATCGAACCTAGGTAGACAACTAAAGTCGACTGAGTTGCCATCCATAAATAGTGACAGAAGGTCTGGGCCTTTGCATACATGCATTAGTTTGGTTTTCAACCAACTTACATGATTCACAGTCGTATATGATAAGTGCTGCAGTGAGGTCTTGTGTATTATGGAAGAACAAAGGAGTATCATCAGCATATTCAAGGTCAGGTCAGTGGGAGTTGATGAAGGACATTGCTAGAATTTCTCGCAGACTTGAGACATCAGATGATGAAAGTTGCAATTGAAAAGATCAGGATCTGCCATGCAGCCTTGTTTATGCTGCAATTTACATGAAATCATTCCGAGAGCTTGTTTATATGAACGCAGCTTCGAAAACCTCTATACAGCTGCTTTAGTAATGTGATGATATTGCTAGGTATATCAACTTTAGGTGGGATTGCACACAGTGATGCATGGTCCACTAAGTCAAAGGCAGCCTTCAAATTGATAAAGGACATTTAAAGATGACAGTCATTTCCAAAACTCGTGTGTTTTCTGAATAAGGTGTAGTGTAGAAATATAGTTGATTGGTTTAGCATGAAGCCTGCTTGGTGAGAATGACAGCAGCCTTCAACTGCTGGGAGAGCACAACTGAGTAAGATACGGGTTGCGGGTGATGAGTTTACTGGAATAAAGAGGAGAGTGATCCCTTGGTGGTTGCTGCAGATCAATTGATTTCTACCATTCCAGAGCCTTTGTGCTTTTAGAATGGTAGAATTATGCTGCAAGTCCGGTTGTCAGGCAGCTTTGCCAAGATCTACTAGGCTGCATTAATAATGTGAGTTAGCCACAGGATAATAGATTGACTGCCAGCTTACGTTGTATGCTTTGCTTTGCCCACAGTCTGTTGAACATCAGTAAAAAATCTTATCGTATCTGCATTTGTGTTGATATCAAAACTGAGCTTCACCTTTTCTTTTACTGTAACTTTCATGATGCCTTATGCATGATACTTCGTAACAAGGTTTGTAATATTTTAGCTGATAATGAATTAGCTAAACACCTTGATTGTTTGAGTAACGTTGAGTTTCTGTGTCTATTCTTATTTGGCCTGTCTGATGCACCAATACAAATTTTGGTGGCTGTCTTTTGTGCTGTAGATGAGTTCCTCAAATTGTGCGGTAGATTTTGACTACATCCTTGTGACATCATGTGTCATTTATATGTGATTCATGGTTTCTTGTAGTATTTTGCTCATATTAGCTCACTGTGACATGACAAGATGGCATTAATCAGGTTAGCACCTGTCACAAAATAGTTGCTAAATAAATAAATAAAAAATTTACTGCTAGAAGTGATTCTGCAGATACTAGGGGATCGGTTGTGTTTCAGCATCCTCAGCCATTTCAACGTCATCCGTAGTCATTGGAGGTCTGCGCATTTGGATTCTGACAAGTTGGCAATAGTTTCAGATGTGTGGAATAGGTTTATTAGACAACTGTGTGTCTTGCTATAAACCTGGGGCAACTATCATAATAGCTGCAAGATGCACAATTCTTTCCAACAAGCTCATTGCTGATTCATACAGTATATGGCCAACAAACTGGATAAATTTGGTATCAAGTTCTGGTTTGCTGTAGACTTTGAAACTAAACATATTTTCAATGTAATTTTTTACATGGGTAAAGATAAAATGTGTGCTTTCATTGAGGCTTTTTGTGGCTTGTTATGGATCTTACCTTACAAGAAATCAAAATGTCAAAAATGATAATTCAATAATGAAGTTTCCACCAACTCATAATAATCCAGGGATTCTAAGTATCTAGCAAGTCTGGATACTGCATCAATTCGCCTGGTGCTTATCCTCTCTTTTACTGCAACGTAGACATACATGCAATATTTGCACTTTACAAGAGAATCAATTCCAGCATTAACTAATACAGGGGTCACCTACCTTTTTGAAACTGCGAGCTACTTCTTGTGTACCGATTAATGCGAAGGGCTACTAGTTTGATACACACATCTGAAACAAAAGTTTTGCTCAATTTACCTTCAATTATTTTAGTACTGATATTTGTTAATGTGAAGACATTGATCATGCTAATGTTATTTTTAGAAGAGGCCCGCGAAGACCTACATGGCCCTTGCAGGCGACCTAGTGTCTGCGGGCACCACGTTGGTGATCCCTGAACTAATATATACTTCCATACTTCAGATCGCTTTCCAGTACGCTCTTTCCAATTGCTCGACTCAGACATTGTGCAATCACAAAAATGACTTATTAGCTGTTGCTGAACTGCTCAGACAAATTCGCACCTGTTCACTCTGATTCAATTCATTGGAATGAGCTTCTGGCTCCAAATCGCTTCACGATGACAATGAACACGAACAATTGTGACTCACAAGCGCTCTGCACAGGCAAGATATCTACTCGCCCCAATGGCTTATTTTATGTGTGATGGTGCATGTCTTGTATAATATTGTGTTTACAGCAGCAGATGTGGCTTCTAAACTCTTAAACTTTTCCAAAAGAAAATTACTTGAAATATCAAGTAATGGAAAAATCAAGTTACAAGTAAAGAGTTTCAAGTAAGTAATTACTTACTTGAACCCAGCCCTGGCAGGCATGTGAAAATGTTGTTTGGCTTTTCTTGGCATATCGTATATCTCTGTCCTCTAAGCAGCCTGTCCTATTGTTGCTTCAATATTATGTTAATTGATTTCACAAATCACATGTACCTGTGGTATCCAGCTTCTGTTGTCATTACAGGTCCAATGTAAGTAAGTGTGATAGTTCAAACAGGTGAAGAAAATATGTGCACACATGATTCTCAAAATTATTGCTTTGTGTTGCTGAACCAGAGGTTCCCAAATGGGGTGCTGCAGCACCAGGTGTGCCATTTACGATGCTCAGGGGTGCCACAAACTACTGTATTTATTTGAGTATAAGTTGCATTTTTTGTACTAAAAATTCATCCAAAAAGTCAGGTGCGACTTCTACACGAGGTGCGACATGTATCTAGACAGCGCTTTGCACCTTCGTGTGTGCATGCATGACCTGGATGGAAGTGGGGATGATCAGTTATGGAATGACAGCTCTGATGATGAAGGTGATCAAGTTGAAGAGAGTTTGCCATCATCATGGGATGCTGATGAGGATGTTCCAAAAGAGGACTGGGATAAACTATTTGAGGACAGTGAATACAGTGACTTGGATGACTTTTTAAGTTTTTGTTACTTGATTTTGATGAATAAATGTTGTTTAAAAAATTTTGTACCGTTCGATCAGGTCAAATATGGAGGTGCAACTTATACTCGAATAAATACGGTAATGCGCTTTTCAATATATCATTAAAAATGCTATTTCCAAATGTCATGAAGCCTTAAAGAAAATTGCTATAGGTTCGCCATTGGATGCCGCAAGTTATATTTCTCTGCTGTAGGGTGCCAAAAGCTTAAAAAGGTTGGGAAACACTGTGCTGAACCTATTCAGCATTGGATGTTATCCATACATGCACTGTATGTCATTAATAAATCATTTTCATAAGACAAGATTGAATAACCACAAAGCAGTGCAACTACAGCATGTGACATACATTCAACACTTTGAGAGCTGAGGTACGATATATTCATACCTTGAAATCAGCCTAAATCCAGCAGTTGTCAGTTGCCTTACCATCGCCATAGCTCCTTTGCCGATTGTGCTAGAGAGCTGTTCAAGGCCTCAAACAGATCGGCTAGTGATCTAGTCTGCACTTGAAAAACATTTTTTTGGTTGGGGGTGTGGATTTTTTGTGAGTGACATCATAAGTGAAGTAGTTTTTGGGCCATTTTGGCTCATGTTATTTGGCCTAGGGCCCAACGTCTAGGCCAAAGTATTTCGCTGAAGTTTTCGTTGGAAACTAGGCTTGAGTCTGAGTCTTTTGAGCCTTTGATCAACTTTCTAGCGTTTCTGATTCAAAAGTTATGATCTAAAATAAACAAATTAATTAATCATCTAATTAACTAATTAGTCAAATATTTTTATTACTTTAGATCATAACTTTTGCACCCAAAACCCCAGCAGGTCATCCAAAGTATCAAAAGACGTGGTNTGTAGCCCAGTTTCCAATAAAAACTTCAGCNAAATACTATCATCTAACAGTTTGGGCCTAGGGCCAGGTGAAGTGGGCCAAGGTAGCCTAGAAGTCCTCCACNTATGATGTCACTCACAACAAATCCGTACCCCTCAACNAAAGTTTTTTTGAGTGCAAAGTACAAGACTTGCTGAGTCTTTTGAGTTTTGACCGGGTCTGTAGCGGTTACTGGACGAGAGCAATATCCATGCAAAGCCGTTTGTGATCCAGGTGTTTTGGCGCGAACTGCCTGAATTAACCCGAACGCGAAAGTGTTAAACATGTCTTCCATAACTTCTTGGAGCAAGATGTTGAACAGACTGTGTGCCAGGAGCAGTACTTCCTGTAACAATATCCAACTTCTAATTCGGCTCTGATAAAAAATTCATAATTCCACTTACTAAAACTTCAAAATAACTCTAAACTGATGCAGTTGACAAGAACTGTTCATTAACCTAAAGCTTTTAAGCATGTGGCTCATAAGCAATTATTAATTTCATTACATGAAGATTTACTGCTAATTGTCACAAAAATTTCTATCGCACTAAAAACCATGTTCATGCGTTTAAAATTTGGCCTATGCTGTTTTTGTACTAGCCACTGCTTTTATCATACAAGTGCTAATTGAGGAATATTCTGACTCAAAGTCATTTTGTGATTATTTGAAGATACACATATACGTGTGGCTTGTATGGCTATTACACCTGCCAAATAAGTACTGAAACTAATGAGGTGAAATTTTATGATTGGGTGTACTTAAGACTGTTTTGTCTGAACTACATTTAAGCCTAACTGTGCTACTTCAATACAATAAATTTCATGCTCAACCACTGACTTGAATGTTAAGCTTCAAGCAGAAATAAGCCACCACTAGTGTTCTGCACTTCAAGGTAAAGCTGTTCCATGAAAAGCTTTGGTTGTATAATATCCACATATTTTGCCTTGTGTTTCTAACCAGTTTTTCCTGCAGTTAAGTGGGAGTGCAACTAAATGTTTGAGTTCTTGTAAACCTCCAATGCAGAATCCTTGCACTGCAGAAACTGTTTTTGCAATGCTTTCAATGCAGCATTGTTCAAGCATATCGCAATACCTGCACTGCTTTCAATTGGTGGTACATGACAAAGAACATTTTTGCTACAGAACATGTACTGTAACATCCCATGTTTTTTTAATTTGCAATTATTTCATTCAACAAGCAAAAGCTATATCATGATGTAAAATGTGGTCAAGTATTAATCATTTATAAATTTATCAAGCAGTTGAAGTTATGATGTCCTCATTATTTCAGGGCCAGTAAGGTTTATTGTGAACAAAAACTTTTAATAAAGTTTTCAGCCTCTGTGAGTAATTTAATTGTATTGGAGCTACATTTTGTCAACAGTTTTGCTGATTGTTTGGTAGGACCTTTTGAAACATTCTAATATTTTATGCATTACCCTTCTGCTTTGTAGAGTCATTCAGTTCGTCTAATGTTGAAATAGGGTGCATTCCATCTCTGCAGATAGGAAAATGGGGCATTATATCCATCTATAAGGATAAGCTTTGGACCATGAATTTGCATGGTTATTTTAGTTAAAAATGCCAGCTTCAAGATGTTTGGGTCCTTTAAGTTATTTGAACATGTGAATGTTCAGGTACGCAGAATATACTAGTATTGAGTAAATATTCATTATCTGTGTTTACTCTGCAGTCTTTGTATCATATTTAAATTCTCTTGTAAATCATCAGTTTTTGTCTCAAAAGGAAAAACTTAAATAGGTCTGCAAATGGTGTCACAATACAAAAATTTTGTATATCATACACCCTTATGCATACTAAACAACAAGAACAGCATAAGACAGATACGAATCTGATTTTTGGCCTCAGGTAAGTGCAAATATTGCTTGGTTTCTTGAAACTTGTTGCAGTACTTTTTGGTATTGCAATTGAAGCTTTGCTAAGTCCAGTTAAACACACCTACAAAAAGTGTAGGTATTGTTTCTGCTTAACTTGGAGTGCTAATGTTAATATTGTTATTCCACATCTAGATATGAAAAACCTGCCAAACCTGTAGTTCTGGTGAACTCACAGATTGGCTGGCAAGCTAACTATAAATGGACCCTTGAACGATTAAAGAAAAAGTACAGAAACCAAAAGTTCAAATGTGGGGAAGACAACGATGGCTATTCTGTGAAGATGAAGATGAAATATTACATTGATTACTTGAAGACAACTAAAGATGATAGCCCCCTCTACATCTTCGACAGCAATTATGGAGAGCATGCAAAGCGCAAACAGCTGCTGGAAGATTATGTTATTCCAAAATATTTTTCTGATGATTTGTTCAGGTGTGTATGGCACATTCGATATTGCAATTTAGCATTTGAAACCAAGTTTATGGAGTGTTCTAGAAAGTGATGATGTTGGACCAGATTTGTTTTAAGATTGTGAATCTGGGTATAAAAAAAGTATATATTGAGGAGGTCAGTTGTGTTGCCTGTAGGAGTGCAGCTGATGAAGTTGCAGATTATTTTCCTAGATGATTATTTTCTGTTTCACTATATGATTTTTGCTGAATGCTGCTTTGATTTTAGTCATATTCTTTGTCTTGGGCCATGCACTTCATCCTGTAATCATGAAAGACCAATTGCAAAAAATTGGTTATATGTGCTTCATTCCCTCAGGGTATCCCATGCGATGCGTGCTCATCTCCACTAGCTTTGTACCATGCAACTACCTTTGTAATGAATTTTGTAGGCATGGCAAGCATAGGCACCAAGTGCACGCATGCACTGCACTCAACGCAATTCTGGCGGGGAGTGTGGCACTCCCGCTTATTTTTCATTTTTTGATTGAGCAGTTCCTTTTGCTATGACAAGTGCTAAGATATTCTAGTATTTATTAAAACTTTTTCGGTTATATATGGAACAGAAGACTTAAAAATCGCAGGTTTTGACGTCATGGATTTCGCACTCCCGCAAAAATTTCAAACTTGACGCCTATGATGGCAAGCCATTGGCAGCACCAATGACAAAGCTTTTCCTTGCACCCATATGTTAAATCCTAGTGTGAGGCTTGAAAGGGTGCCAATATAGTTTTTAAGTCTTTGGCAAAGCCTGACTAGTTGTTAAACCCAGTCTGGCAACTTGCAAGCTGTATGCTTTACCACTCAGTTGGTTGTTGCTTCTGCTCATCTGTAACTGTGGTGTCAGATTGGAATTGTTGCGAGAAATCTTAAGGTGTGAAATATATTTGTTCAAAGTGGGCTAAAAATATGCACCATTCTGAATTCTGGGAATTGCGTAATTTTGGCTCTTTTACACTTTCTTTGAAGTTAATATTGGAACCTAAGTAAGTGCAATGAATCATGTTGCCAGTCCCCTATATCCTCATTTAGCTGGATACATATCTGCTAAACTTGGGCTATAGTGAAGCAAATCAGTGACTATTACCATTAAATGTATACACTCGTATATCCATGAATGAACATTGACTTATATTTGCTTAAGAGTGTGTGTTATTACAATAAAGCATGTTTGGTTTTCGTTTTTGTGCCGGAGCCTCAAAATGTTTCTTGCCTGCATTCCATGCACAGTTGCAAAGATAGTGGTCATAAGAATAGAATTTCGAGTTTGGGGACTTAAGTTTTAGATTTAGAAATATAAGGGATGGCATGATGAGAATATTCTGCAGCTGGTAGTAGTGTTGCTTTTTACGTTGCAAACTAAAACTATGTCAAGGAGTGAGACTTCTTTTGACTTAATGTCTTGTCAGTGAGTTTTGTTTTGACGCAATGTTGTGGTCTAACTTGAGTAATGACATCTTGAATGTTCACGCAGACCGCATTTGGCACGTGGGTTGAGGTTACCGACCCTTGTTTTATGCTATTGATCATATTCATCACGTATGACATTCAAGTTGAAAATAAAACATTGCAAAAGTAATAGTTGCTGTTGCTCTGCACCTCTTGGGCTGTGTCTAATTTTTTTAAATGCATGACTTTTTCAGATATGCTGGTGAGAAACGAAGGCCACCTTATCGCTGGTTTGTGATGGGACCCAAACTGTCTGGCACAGGTATTCACATAGATCCTTTGGGCACTAGTGCATGGAATGCACTGGTTAGAGGATACAAGCGTTGGTGCCTTTTTCCAAATAATACTCCTAAAGAGCTGATCAAGGTTAGAACATTTTTCCATTGCATGTTTTGATAAGAAATAACATATGGTAAAATGACAGTTGCTGATTGAGTTTTCTTTAAATTCACGTTTTTCTGCAATATCTGAAATTTTCTGGTTACAAAATAGTGCCGAATTTAATGCCAACTTTGTCAAATCATGCTTGTGGTTAACTTTGCGTGTATAATAGCTTCATAAAATTGTGGTTTTGTTTTATGACACTCTTGTTTCAACACAAATCCGAAAGGAGTTCATTAAAGGAAATATTGATTTTTCTTTGCATAAAACACATCTGAAATATGATCGACGAACTATTTGTCTGCAAACTGTTGCAATTTGAACAATTTTGTTAATAAGAAAGTTTGTGTATCCTGGTTAGCCATAATTTGTTTCCACAGTAAAATGTGCAGCATGTTATTAGTTTAATACCAATCTTCAGTAATAGTAGCTAGTAGTTCGGGCTAGTCACGAGTATAATATATATGCAGTATTTACCTTCACATGAAACGGTTTCTTAGCTGAAGATCTGTTTTCTCTAATTCTATGTTTAAGTCGATGCATCTATTTAAAGCTTCGGGTGATGTATCGACCCGTCCACAATATCTGTTAGACTGAGCATTTGAAACTGCTAAAAAGTTGAGTTATGTTACTCAACATCTTGCACCCCATTTGACCAATACTGTGTCTTTGCATGAAATGAAGCTTTTGGCACATTTGCAACAAGAACGCAACAGATGCTCCCCTTCAGTTGTGATGTAATTGCAGTTGTTGTAAGCAACCACTTTGCTACTGACAATTAAAATTATTCTGCTTACGACCTGCCAGTTACACTTAGGAGCTGCCGTTTTCTTTGATAAGTAATATCTATGATGGCAGCTCAAGAGCAGGAGGTATGTGGGAAGGCCTACTGTAATTTGCTATTTATCACGTAAGTAGGTGCGAATTTCACATAAATACGTAATTTTATTAACTTTTTTGTATAATTTCCGGCTTCAGTTTTCCCGTCTTACATTGAAACAACGATTATACCGTAATTTTAAAAGGAGGGAACTTTTTTGCTGAAGTTTGTTTTAACTCCCGAACTTCGACACATCTTTTGTTTATTGTTCTAACTGAAAACTCATTTTTTTCAGTTTTGATTGGAATACCGTTTTTCTGAAACTATTGAAAGTATTTGGATAATTTTTGCGTGTGGTTTTGCTGAAACCCTGTGCGACAAAGATTGCGAGAAGTCAGTAATTCAAGAAATTTCGTGGCTTTATATATTTGACAAAACACTCGTTACAAATATCGCGATTCGTCAGCATCTCTGTAGCTTTTGTCTCTTGGTATACTTTTTTGTTTCGGTTTTCAGGTCAAACGCGAAGAAGCGCCCCTCCAACAAGACGAAGCGATCACGTGGTTCCACCTAATTTACCCCCGAACTCAGAGCAAGGACTGGCCAGCTGAATTCAAGCCGCTTGAAATTCTGCAAAAGCCAGGTAAGATTTCGTTGCTCAAGTTACGTTATTTCTGTGCTTTTGCAAAGAAAACTTAGCAACAAAGCGCCCTACGTACGTACCCTCAGCAAAGACTAACTTTAGTATAAATATCCCAAACGACAAGAATCTCGTAAGCGAACACAAATGAGCGAAGCAGTTACCTGCTGCTCGTTGATTTAGAAAAAACACATAGACGTGAATATATAGTTTTTGTCCATTTGCGGAGGCTGAGTCGAATTAACAACCAAATACTTGAAAAGACGTTTGGTGGTACAGAACTTGAAGATGGCGTGAAGTAGGAGATTCATCCCAAAGCTTTTCGTCTGACACTCTTCAGGGGATATCGT
>JGI24158J21664_10004819_pt1 | contig 17464 bp, 8 predicted proteins | sample Ectturendosymbi3_FD_21664 | JGI IMG/M metagenome (IMG submission 21664)
TTAGCCCATGATGGAAGCCACAGCTTATTTGAAGCTTGAATAGTAAGTGGTTGGTTTCAGGTAGACCGCCTAAGTGATGTTAAGTTTTTTTTTTGCCAGCTCTTAGCCAGTATAACTCGAACTGTTTTTTCTTGGCACCGATTTAATCAATTGTGTAGGCTACTTGCTAGAAATGTTTGCGGCGAGGTATATGATGAATTACTTCCTACTTTTGCACCACATTTTTCAAACAACTAGTATCAATGCAGGATGAGGGCAGCCTTGACTTATCCAGCCTCTAAGCTTTCCAAAACGAGTCTCAGGTTGGATGCCTTTGTATGATCAAATTTAAAACAAATTTAGTGTTTTTAATCTTCTTGGTTGTTGTTTATGGTTTCATGGACTTCCTTAAAGACATGTGAACAAATTCAGGATAACTACCAAGCATTTTTTCAAAGGGGGAAAGTGTGAAATTTTAAAAGGAGTAAATTTTGTAGTTTATTGGTAGTGAATGCAGATAAATGGGTCGTGAAAATAAAGAAGTGGCGCCGATGTCAACTTGCTATTGCCTAATTTTTATGTGTTGCCAGCCGTGTCTTCCCAGCTTTCAGTGTTTTCAAAGTTGTGGATCATGAACACCCTTTTGCATTTTCTCCTTCTGCTATGTCAGTCATGCCGTTGTCTCAGGGTCTCATCCTTCGGTGGCCGTGTCTTAGGCTTGATCAAATGTACTTATCACAGTTGGCTGAATATGATGACGTCATCAGAGGGGCCCTTTTTAGTCTTGCCTCGGGCCCCCCCCAACCTTAAACCCACCACTGCATATATCATTCCAGCGTGTAGTTGATATGTTAATATTCTAAGCTTCACTTAAGAGTCAACATTTGCGGTAGTTTCAACGCTGTTTCAATTAATATCTCTTACAATTACTAGACATGCGACAGCACAAAATCACGCTTTGTTCTGCAGAACATCTTGCAAATCTGCAGAAAAATCAGATGTCTCTCAGCAACGGCATAATGCGGCTTACAACTCGCATAAGCAAATTTTCTTGCTGTCTGTTTTCTGCGAAAATAGTTTGCATCAAAGTATTAGCGACAGAAGCGATTATGTCCTCAAGAGTCGTTTGTTTTTTGCAAAGTGCTTTCACTTCTGTCGCTGCAACACTAAGCAAAAGACTGCTGTTTGAAATCTACGTAGTCGTAGACTATCTCATTTCGTTCAAGCCAGAACAGTTCTTGTAAGTTGTAACCATAGGCGCACGGGAAGGCATTTTACTGGGGGAGCATNAAAAAAAATTGCCCTAAANATAAACAATTTGCTCTGAAACTCACTTTTTAGTTAACCGAATGGGGCCTGAAACCTTATGCAAATCTGTTGTATACAGTTGAATTCGTTTATAACGNCTTCCTCTGTAACGCCAATTCGCTCATAAGGTTACAACTTTTACATGTATTNCAATGCGCTTATAAGGTCAATTCGGCAATTACGTTCTTTATGCAATCCCCTAGAGGTGCCGTTATAGGCAAATTCGGTAGTTAACTTGCTTGTTAACTCAAGGGGTTAAAGTTCCTTGCGTGTTGTGTTCTCCCAGACAAGAAACTTTACGGTAATTGCTTTTACTGATGCAAATGCGTACGCGACTTTTGATGACGCAACGCATTTTAAAAGCAACGGTTCCGGATCGTACGGTCCGACTCCCCAAACCTGCCTGTGTTATCGCTGATATGCGCTTGAGCTAGGCACTTAAAGACGCGCACTCATAGCAGCCAAGCAATCTGCACATACGTGCGGCCCGCTTCTAAAACTCTCCTGTTAATCAAAAAAGTCTATCATCCTAACACCCTGCACCTCTACCCAGCGCAAACTCGAAAACGAACAAAGAATTATTTACCAAATTCTTATATAAAGCTGTTCAACTACCGACATCCAATTGTTCGATTTTTACGGAAAACGAGGGCTTGGTCCAGATCATGATCAAAGTCACTATAACCAATCAAGGCTCTGGTCCAGATTACAAACTACAATAGCTCAAATTACACGGATCACCCCAAGTGAATATACACTGTATTGAAAATTTTTTCACCGTTCACGATTTGAGCAACTTGCACCTGCCCGGAAATAACAGAGTTGCCCTGAAAATTTTCACTATATTAAATTCAGGATTTTTAACAACTTGTAAGAAAATTTTCTTTAACAACTTGCGCTTACCCTGAAAACAGAGTTTGCCCTGAAATTTTTCACTGTATTGAATATATTTTTTACCATTCAGGATTTGAGCAACTTGCGCTTGCTTTGAAAAAGAGTTGCCCAGATATTTCACTGTACTGAATATACTTTTTACATTCAGGATTTGAGCAACTTGCGCTTTCCCTGAAAAACAGAGGGTGTCCCGAATTCACTGTATTGAATATATATTCTTTATCATTCGGGATTTGAGCAGCTTGGCTTGCCCTGAAAACAGAGTTTGCCCTGAAATTTTTCAAGCCCAGGGGGGGCGACCGCCCCCCCGAGTCGTACGCCTAAGGAAATAATACTGTGGTGAATCCGGATGTGGAGGGCTATACTAAAACATGAAACCACCGGAAAAACACTCCGAAAAACGCGAAAAAGCAACAACCTACTGAAATCCAAAACACAAGCTAGGTGAGGGCCCGGTTTTTACATTTGGTTTGCCAGGGGGAGGGGCGGTTCACACTCCTGCCCCCCGTAAGTTACGCCACTGATTACGTGCATTTCAAACGCGAACAGCCACAAGTTCTTTCGCCTGATTCACACGTAATAATCGGTATGATTCAGCAAACTTGCTTTTGAGTATGACACTGTTGTCGGCATTGGCCAACCGTCATATTGAGATTCATGAAAACTCGTTTGAAGACTCAGGCGGTTATCACCTCGAATTGTGATCAGTTGAATGGCCTTATATTTTATTACCGTGTGTTGTACGTTACAACACTGCAAAGCTAACTAAAACATGCTGGACGTTTCAGCATAAAGTAAACGCAAATAACAAAGCTTAACGTTCGCGTGCGGCAAACAATCGGTATAAAAGCAAAGTAATCGAAAGCAAACAAACTCCCACAGTCGTTGTAAGAAAAACTAGGACCACCGTTTCTTCCCATGGAGCACTTGTCGAAACTGAAAAAAAACAATTCCATTTTCGTTTCAGTAAGACGCAAGTTGAGGGTTGATCTTCATATGGCCAGCGTACGGAATAAAACATTCCACTTGGGGTCGGTTTTCTTCGACAAATTTCAATGAAATGGAATTGCTGCGACTAAAGTTTCATTTAGGAAACGCTTTGCATGCGAAGATCGAGAGTTTTTTTATGTCTGAATATCTAGCTCAATTGCTTCTATTGTTCTTAGAAAATCATAACCTTCCAACTTAATGATTTAAAAACAATGATTTAACATTTTCTGCTACCTAATTGTAGGGCTGTAGTCACAAGTGTACAGCAGGCAATTTTTGGTGTGGAAATAATATCTTGCCCAGATTTATCGAAATTTTCCCGAAAAACTTCTGTGACAAATTATCTCCCTACAAAATTTATGTAGATGCTAAACAACCTCCTACAGCAAGTACATTATATTTTCCTCTACCAATTTGCCATAGACTTCCATCTGAAAAGTACACGAGGCTATTTCGCTATCATTGTTAAAAATGTTGGAACATCTTTGCCCAAATTGAGATTTTGCAAATTTTTAACAAATCAAAACTTTGAGGTGTGCTTGCATCTCCTGCACCTCCATCCCCTACTCCACTGGCTATAGCCCTTAGTACAGCGCGATTATTCGCTAAGCCGTTTGCTATTCCATTATTAGCAAAACCGTTGGTTTGATTTCACCCGGCTGTAGTTTGTTTGAAGCAGAACCGTCGCCAGAAAGTCGTCAGTAGGGGGGGGCTTTACGTTTGTTCCGGGGGACTTGACATTAAAATTTGACGAATTTTCCACTAGCTTAGTGTTTTTTGTTTCAGTTTGGGGGCTTGGAGCTTTGTTTGGGGATTATCACACCGAAGACCCCGTGGCGACGGGACTGGTTTGAAGCGCTAGTTTGTGTTGAATAAAACCATACTTATATTACAGTTACACCATTGCAACATTGCAACGACCATGTAACATTGCAACGACCAAAGAACTCATATCATGTTTCCCATGTGTAAACGTCTTGTCACCATAGAGAATATTGAAGTAAATCGTACCACAGCTCAAGATATGGGCGTCGGAAGGATTTTTTCCAGGGGGCCATCAGTGGATTTTTCCAAAGATAGCCATAAAGATTCTTCCAGGGGGGCCAAAAATGGTGAAATTTGATTTTTCCTTCTCGAAACTAAGAAAACATCGTTTTTTTGCTAAAAATGGTAATAGAAAAATGTCAAATTGCAAAATCCAGACGCCCATGGCTCCAGACAAGCCAACAAAAAGTGTTCATAGTAACCTGTGTTATTAAACGTTGACTCAAAATAAGTGTCACTATGGTTACGAAGCTCTGCAATGATGTCCATCTCGGAAAGGCCTTTAGCACCTTCAATTGCATATATTGGTCCAACAACGACCGTTTGTGATAATCCACTACGTGTTGAGTCACGTCTCTTACGTAGTTTTCCGGCGTGGCTGTCATAACACCGAAAGACTTTCTGGTTTTCCGAACACTTCTGTAACAAGTACATGTGTGGGAACAGGCATGCAACTGTCAGAAAGCCTCTTCCACACCCAAACAATTACGGACCGATTTAACTAGGTTTCAGTTCTACTGTTGTTATTTGTATAAACGCGAATATTAGAACAAGTCCGCTGAAGTGGCAAATTATTATAAAGAATCTCAAGAGAAAGCAGGGGTTAGGGATGACAAGTAAAAGAAGCGAGCGGATAAGCAAAGTGGAATGGTCATGGTATAACAACGCTTAAGATACCCCACAATTTAACCCGTGTCTTCAGAGCTTTACGAAAGATTCTCTCACTATTTAACACTTCTGTTCGACAATGACCGAATGCGGTAGTTGCTCGTGTTCTGTTTGTGTTCTTTCCTCTTCAGTATTGACAATGTCTACGAACCAACACCTAACCTATGATGCGCTGTGTTTAAGCAATCTCTATACCCGGGGTTCTTAATCTGGGCTTCGTGAACCCCTTAGGGGTCCATGTGTTTTAGGGGGTCCGTAAACCAAAATCCAATTTAGAAAATNCGCTAGATTTTATCCGTCCATTTGGGCCATATTCAGCTTAATCGCACCACAANNGTAGTCTGACATGCACCTCTNGGCCTAATAGGTAATTCCAGTACTACCTTGATGTAATAGTCCACACTGTCCACGAAACTTTCTGCTAAAACTTTGCACGTGCGTTGACGTGAATAAAAACACTTGTATTTTTCGNACATGTGTAGGCGTCTGCTGTTTTATTCATTTAGAGCAGGGTTCTCGAAACTACGGTCTGCGGGTCAAATTCGTCCCGNGACGCCATTTCATCCGGCCCGGGAAAGCATGGTAACGAAAAATTTGTTGATTTGGGGGATTGTAACATAACCCGAAACAATCACGTTACGTAACGTAAAAAGCTCGGCCATTGAACTGTTGTGTGACATCTTACGTGGCCCTCAGACAAGAAAGTTTGGAGACCCTGGTTTAAGTACTCGAAGGTCCGAAAAAATAAATATGACTTGGGGGTCCGTGAGATGCTAAAGTTGTACTCGAAGGTCCAAAAAGTACTCGAAGGTCCGAAAAAATAAATATGACTTGGGGGTCCGTGAGATGCTAAAGTTTAAGAAACAATGCTCTATACCCTTTGTTCTTCCAACTAGTGTGATAGGGGCCTTGCGTCTGAGCCAAACACGTGAACAGAAATAAAGTAGCCATGCGAGCAAATCGTAAGGGTCTTTTTCAGATGTTTGCTATACAATAACAAGCTTCGTGGATCCTAGTTCGTGTAATAGTGAGTGTTAATTAGCTGAAAAACCTAGCGTGCGTATAAGTTCCGCTTCTGACTACAGACATGCAAAAAGTGGGTAAATTCAACTCCAAGGCCAGTTTAAGTCCAAATCTATAAATTTTGCAAATCTGATGCCATGGAAGTGTGCTACTCAGTACGATTTTCTTTCAGCAGCATGGTCCTGTTCGTAGTGGTGCCACAAAATAATCCATGCGCAGGCGTGGATGTCTCAAGTGTATTCCTCTTGTAAGTTGTGTTTGTCGAATAATATTTTACTGGAATAAACGTGAGTCGCACTCCATCTTATCGAAAATGTGGAAAAATATTTCACTTGTAGACATTTACTGTTTCGCATGAAATGGATGAATCGTGAGGTAGGTTGTTCATGTCATCCATTGCAAACGTTGGCTCTAAGTGACTTTGTTGTATTTAAAACTATACACACAAAACCTGAACGTGATTTGATAACACGTCAAGAAAAATGAAATTATTAATTTCTATAAACTAAAATTCAAACAAGGGCACAGGCAAAATATTTTTAGTGTCAAGGAAAAAGTAAATTTGCCACGTTGAAAGCCACTTTTCTTTAACAGTTAGGACTAACGTTGTTAGAAAATGAGCTAAATATCGTGCCAAAACGGTTTTGGCTTCCTAGCAGTCGTTTGTGGACGTAAAAATAGATATGAATAACGTTCAAGCAGTCGTTTGTGGACGTAATAGATATGAATAACACTTAAACTTGAACTTACCAAGCGCCGATTCTGCTCACATAGCTGAATATTTGCATGAATGAAAAATTCTTCATCACACGCCTTCATTCGGGGCATAAGAAAGGAGAGGCAGACAGTTTGTCCAACACCACTTCGCGTAATTTTCAAAGAAAGATTAGCAGCAGTTGTGTTGTTGGAAATGCAACCATTCGCGACCAACTCCACTACATTTACCGGATTCTCGGCAGATCCATTGCACGAAAACGCCAGCCAATTCAGTGTAGTTATTAATGCGGGCTGAAATATTGCAAAATTATTCTGGATTGAATAAATTACGCAACGCACATACAATAATTTATAAAATTTTCAGAGGTTTAGCTCGTATTGGTGTGAAGTGCCATACGGTTTCCTTTTATGCAGGCACTTCATTTGAACGTTGTTGAGTTGTATATTCNCATGACAGCCACGAGTTTCTCACAAAAATGTTGGAATATTACAGCCAAAATGTTTGAGTTTTGCTTACCTTGGTGTTAATTATGTTGGCGACACTCGGAAGTTTGGCCGCAAAGGAAATGTAAATTCGCTGACCAACAATGTATACTGCACCCGAATTCATGATTTGTTCATCCGGGCATGTACCAGGACAGGTGGCGATCTTGCATATGGTAATGGAGAGCACCAAGTCATCATCGCCCTTGACTGTTATTATTGGCCCAGGCAGCCTGAACAGCAAATAGCCAAGAGAGCCAATGCGGCATTTTAAGTTTCACAACAGTACTAGTACTAGAGACAACACAAATACGATGTAAAAACACTCACACCGGGCGAATGGATGCCAATACGGAGTACTGGCGAGGATATAAGCACCGAAAAGAAGCTACAGGCACGGGCATATCGAGAGACAGGGATGATTGCGTAACGTTGAAGTGGTTCATCCACACGGTGTTTTCCACGACCTGACCACCAGCAGTGCTATTATGACTTGCCAACATCACTGTGCTTCCACACTGTATGAAGGGCAGTGGCATAGAAATGACATAATTACTGCCGCTTATTGCACTACCTGCAAAAAAGAAAAGGAGCTTGTCCAAACACTCTGTTACAGCTGAACCTGAAAAAGGGTTAGATAAACTACCTCCATATAAAGCTCAGAGTTTTGATGAGAGAATCAAGGTTCAAAACAGCCCGGTCGCTATGGGGGGATTTTGTGGGCTTAGCCGCCCAAACAAAGCTCCAAGACCCCAAATTGAAATATTTTCAGAATATAAAGCCAACCTACACAAACAAAGGCCCCTGTTGAAGATATTCTGGCAACGGTTCTGGTTCAGTACCTCCAATAAGGTGGTTCTGAACCTTATTGGAGGTACTGAACCCTGCAAGTTTCTTCTGTGCATTCACCGAACTCTCTATATTTGGTAAAATATAATAAGATTTCTGCAAAACGAAAGTATACTATGTACTAATTAGGGCTCATCAAACATGTATCAATATCACTACTTTAGAAAATACTCCTCGCGTCCTTAAATATGGCCTGAGCCTCGGGTCCCGAGGCACTGCACTTCCAAAACAAACCATGAGAAATCAAAGGAATTCAAACATGTCTAAACGTATGTAGACATGTTTGAATCCCTGCTGAATTGTATATTGTTTTTTGAATCTGCAAGACGCTCCACACATACTTTTGTTTCTGAAGCAGATGGGGTTCCTAAGCCTCAAGGCCAAGTTCTACACTACAGTAAAAACGAAATGATTCTAATCAACATCATTTTTACTCGGCAACCAAGATATAACAATTAAACAGTCAAACACGAATTATTTCAAACCAGAGACTTCGGAAGGGTATCATCAGTCAGCGAACCCAACTCCGGAAAGACCGTGAAATTTGATTTTGAGTTCAAGAGTGGAAATTTGAGTACTCAATTGGATACACAATACATATAAAAGAGAAGGAAAAATTGGCAGGGTTGCTTGAGAAAGTTAATCCCAAGAATCGTTACGACACACTTGCGCTAAGAGAAATTGGTTTAACAGGTAGTGACAATATTCGTTTTTCATTTCAAGAATCGGTGACATCTTGGCAGCTCGTACTAGACTACGTGGGTAATGCAAGTCAGTGGCGTAGTCAGCCCAAAATTTTTGGGGTGGAAAAAAATTTGTGGGGCCAAAATATTTGATTTTAGGCGAGCAACAGTATTGTTTGGGATGCCGCCTCTTAAAGCACAAAATAACCAGATACGCTACAAGATCAGGGGGCATCGCCCCTACCCCCTGGTTACGCCTATGTTGCAAGTGCTGCTTCGCCGTGGATGACTGTTGACTGGTTTTAGTGCTGGGGTCTAAAGTTGTAACAATAAATTAGTGATCAGCATAAGATGCTGGAGAAATTGCTTATTACAGTGGCTGTTTATAAACGACCACTGAAGCAACAACGAATGTACGCACCTCTCCTTAAGTTCCTGTGAAAACTTGCACACAAGGACATGTTCTTGCGCACACGAAGACCCTACAATAAGAGCACTTGTCGTAGGCCTATGCAGTAAAGCGAAGATATGCTGACTGGCCTGGCATGGCATGAATAGCATCATATTTATCTTTTTACTGTTCAAAGCGGTTTTCTTTCCCAAAATACACTCAAAATTTGGAGACAAGTTAAATTTAAATGAATTAAATCTGCCTATAGATTTGTATGCGTATAGTTGTTTCTGCTTTCAAATAACGTTCAGGTTCGTCGACGTGCCATCAACAATAAGGACAAATGAAAATGGTGTGTTTGTGATATGTGGAGCTGAATTGCGGCCACGGGCCCCTGAAACTTCCCACTAGCTGGCATGGTGATTAAGCAGTTTTATATGCTGAAGTAACTTCAATCGTATTTTATATGTAAACCTTAAATTTTCGAAGTCCACATTGATAAATTTTGTCCACTCGTACCAAATGATTCGCAAAAACTGAACTACTGAAAAATTCAAGGAGTCTCTGAAACCATAAAGTAGCATTTACATCGAATTTTATGAAAGTTACTCCATCGCATGAACGATGGTGCGGTGCGGTTAACATTCGATGTTTTTCGAAAGTCTACAATTACTTTTGACTAGAGCAGTGGGTTCAGTGTTCCCTCTAAGGCAGCGTTTCTTAACCTTTTTCTACCTCAGCACCTCTTTTGGTCACACCTAAGCAGTCCAGCCCCCCTACCATTGGCTAACACCTGGTAACTATAAGGATAAAGTAAAGACAAACGTATCCTTTTACCTTTTACCGCCACATATGTAACCTTTCCAGCACCCCCTGGAATTGATTTCAGCACCCCCTGGGGGTGCTAGCACCCCAGGTTAAGAAACCCTGCTCTAAGGTGTGCAAATGCGCAGTACCACCAAACAATTTGCGCAGTGAAATCTCATTCTCGCGCACTTGCAACATTCCAAATTTAGTAACGTGTATGTACCGCATAGCCCTTCTAACGCTTGAAACGCGTCACTGATTGTGTCGACATGGTTGCGCAATTGCATACGCACTAAAACATTTACTCTGAAAAATTTTCTTAGAGGGAACACTGATTGGGTTCTCTAACTCCATTCCCCATCGAATCATGTGGGTATCAAACATCTCCACGATCCTTCAACTTCCGATATCTCACACTATGTTACGGCAATCAAGTATCGATCATCCATCCCGCACGGAAAACGGATGCTTCTTATTTTCTTCCCAGAGGCGTTTGATCCTCGGTTGCCATCCTCATGACAAGTCCGATTTCAAGGCGGCTAATAGAACGTACTGAGAGATTATTCACTACATTTTTAGTGCAAGCTCGTAAAACCCACCTGCAAGACATCGTGCTGGCTTAGCGAAGTCTTGGTCAACGCCTTTGCCACAAACCTTAAGCCGTTCGATCACAAACAGTTCCACATAAAAATTGTGAAAAAGCGGGGGAGAAACGATCCAATTCTGTAGAGTTTACGCACTGAAAGCGTAATAAAGATCAATGGAAACATAGGCCTAGCCGGGGGCCAGGGGGGATCCTCCCAAAATTAAATTGTGCTTTTGAGAGTCATTTTCTGCTCCCGAACAAAATACTGCTGCTCACTTAGAGTCAACAAAATTTGGCCCCCCAAAATTTTGGGCTGGCTACGCCACTGCGCGGAAGTGGCCAACGGCGGCAATAAGTTTGCCCATCATTGGCAGAGCCGAATANTTGCAAGTGCTTGATCGAACAACTTAANTCAGTGTGTTAACTGCAACGCTAACTGCAACGCTGCTACGATGATGAGTTTTACTTACTCGTGCAGTTGCGATCAAAGGTATTTATCTGGCCCATAGGTGTTTGACTGACAAATACGAGAACGTCATTATCGATGCTGGCAATTTCTTGCGTGAATGCAAGAGGCACCTTCACAGTTATTTGATCTTCCAAACATAACACTTTCGGGGCTTCTGAAAAGAAATGGATGGAAATCACAAAATTGATAAGCAAATGCTACGAAATATCAGAACGTACCTATTTCGCAGTTCTTTCCGAGATAACCTTGGCCGCCTTTGCATAGGTAACCATGAGAATGGTGGCAGGAGGCTTCGCAAACGCACCCGTTCATGCATGGATCATCGTCGCAAGGTGAAGGTGCTAAAGGGGCAAAACCCTGGTATTTACAAGGCGTAAACTACACAGTTCAAAACTTTTTTCAGCGTCAGACTTACTTCGATCACATGATTCGCAGAATCGACCAGAGCAACCAGACATGCATTGGCACTGAGCTTCTCCTTCAACAGTTATGCATAAGCCGCCGTTTAGGCATAGGTTGAGCATGCAAGTGTCCGAGTTCTGACAAGTGGAACATCGAGACCCGTAGCAATTTCCAGTACATCGACAAATGAATGTGTGGTTCTTTCCACTTTCACAGGTACCTCCGTTGAGGCAAATGCCAGGATGTGTTTTGCAGTAGTTATCTTCATCGTGAGGACAAACTTCGCAGTGTCGCCCCTCACAGCCGCTCTGACATTCGCAAGCATATTGCTGAGCTGTTGCGTTCTCAATGCACTTGCCGTTGTTTTGGCAAATAAAGGGATGACGTGCGCAGTAGCCTAAATCCGGTGAACATGTTTGGCATCGTTCTCCAGTGCATTCCAAGCGGCACTTACACAAAAAGCTTCCATCGAGTAGGTCGACACAATGGCCGTTTCCGCAATAGTTCGGTGGAAGGCTCTGGCATGAGCTGCAAATTGAGCAAGTCTCACCTTGGCAATGCGAAGGGCAATTGCAGATAAAACTACTTGGGTCATCGCCGTCGACGCACGTTCCTCCATTATGGCAAACTTCAGCATGAGCTTCGCAAAACGAAGCACACTCGCTACAATCAGGCTGGAAGCAGTTGCGAGGGCAAACGCAAGTTGCCTTGGTTTGAAATTTATCCTCATTTTCAACACTGCAGTTTCCACCGTTTGTACACAAACAATTTTGACAATCGTTACCTCCAAAAGGGAAAGAACATTCGCATCTAGGGCTACCTTCGGTATCTGACACGCAGAATCCTCCATTCCAGCACACTTTGTTAAGGCACGGATCTTTCAAGTCACACTTCAATCCTCTGTAACCTTCGGTGCAGTTGCAGAGTGTTATGTGAGTAGTTTTGTTGTGGACACAAGTGCCACCGTTACTGCATATCGAAGGTTCGTTGCATCCACTGTGGTGCTGGCAAAACTTGCCGTACAGTCCGGGAGTGGCGCAATTACATTGAAAATCGTTGGTGCCTGCAAGAGTTGTGCATGGTTCTCCGTTGCAAGGGTCGGTGCTGCATATGTCTACCAAACAACAAGGCGTATCCTTTAAAATAGCCCACTATTTAACAACATTATCAACCTCTTCTGCATTTCTATTACAAACAACTTTTTGGATTAGATGAAACACCAATTTCTTCGAAACACAACACAACCTATTACGTAATACGTGGTCACAACGTTAATGTTTGAACTACAATTTCATGTGAAATAATTTAAAAGTAATTTTTATGTAGCTTTTAGTGAACAACCAATATTTCAAACAGATTTACGTCTTACCTGGCTCCTCACATTTTTCACATAAATAGCCGAAGCAGTCCTCAAGACACTGACAATAACCCCATCCTTCGTGCTTGAGACACTCCCCTCCGTAAATACATGGATTATCATCATTACATAGATTTGCAGAGCAATTTTTACAAACCATTGCAGAGCAAGCTTCTGAAGAGCAGTTGCACCAAAAAGTACCATTTTTACTTTCGCAGATGCCACCGCTTTTACATGGGTTGGGTAAGCATGGGTCTAGATTCCCACAGGTCTCACAGTGCGGTCCCGAGCAGTGATCCAGGCACTGACAAGTGAAATTTTTTTCAGGATCACTGAGGCATGTTCCGCTATTAAGGCACGTACCAGGGTTTTCCGCGCAATAATCCACCCTGCACGTTTCGCAGTTATACCCTCTGCAAGCATCCGAGCACACACAGGTGTACCTTCCTTCCGGTTCGTTAACGCAAGTTCCGCTGCCGCAAATCAATGGGAAAAGATCGCAGTAATTGTCACAAGTTTCGCACCTGGTCCCGTGACACCGCTTGGTACAATGGCAAGCAGAATTGTTACAAGTTCCACCGTTCATGCAAAAGTCGTTTTGGGCGATGCACTTGTCGCAGATTTGGCAGTGCTCTCCGAAGCAGTGTTCCAGGCAATCACAAACGTAACTTCCGTTCGCAAGATTGTGACAAGATCCGCCGTTCATGCAGGTGTCTGGCAAAACTGAACACGGCGTTTGACAATGTTCGCATTTTCTGCCGTGACAATTGGCGGTGCAGTGGCAAATATAGTTGCCTCTAGTGTCTGTTTCACAAGTACCTCCGTTTTCGCACAAAGAGTCGTTTGCGCAGTAATTGGAGTTAGAAATTTGAATGGTTTCACAGTTTTGCCCTGTGATGCCAGGGGGACACTCGCAAAAGACCGAGAATGATGATACATCTATACAAACACCTCCGTTTTTGCAGTAGTCATTTGGAAGGTCGGTGCACAGCGAACACGTGGCGCATGTTTCTCCTAAACAGTTTGGATGGCAATCACAAGTGAAATTTCCCGAGTTAGAAGGCGAGTCCCTGCAAGTTCCGCCATTGCTGCAAATGTAAGGATGGTTTTCACAAAAATTGCTCACACAGCGACTGCAATCCGATTCGGTGGAACACGACGGTGGGCAGATGCACACGCTCTTTTTTTCTCCAAAGCTGCACACACCGCCATTCTTGCACAAGCACTTTTCGCAGACAAGACCACCGAAAGGAAAAGGGCAACTGCAAGTGAAACTTCCCTTCTCTGCGCTTGCACATTCTCCATTGTTCATGCAAGGATTTTCAAACAGGCAATTTTTAACACGTAGGGAGCCACTTCCTTCGACATTATCTCTTTCATTCACGAGATTAATGCATGTTGTTGTGTGGGTGACTTCGTCATGTGCACAATCATAGCCACTGGGACATAAGAAATAAGTCAAGCATTTATTGACATGCTGGCAATTAACTCCGTATCGACCACTGGATGAGCTACAATGGCACTTATAGCTTGCTTCTCCAAGAACTTCACACCTTTCAGCATGACAGGGGTCAGGTATGCAAGGATCTGTGTAACAAGAAACATGGGCCAATGTAACTGTAAAACTGTTTGCTTTAGGCAATGAACAGAAGACATAAGGATTTCAGCAATAAATCGAAAGCTGTCAGAAATTTACTTTCATCTTTTACATTAAATGAGTAGTCAAACATTGCAGACGAAAAATTTGGTTTGCTCTGACCACTAGCTTTGTCAGACTTGTAAAATCGTAAAGAGTAACTNCATATCCATCTTCCGCCCGCCCACACCCGGAACTNTTTGAACACCATACCTTTGCATGGCATTATCCTTGCAGTCCTTGCAGAACTGTTTTGAAATGCACCAGGCACTGCACCAAACAATCTCATGTTTTTGTCATTGGTAAATTGCATGTAATATGATCAGGGGCGAAACGAGGTTAGGTGGCGCCCGGGGCAAGAAGTTTGGCGCCCCCATGTTGGAACTTGGGCTTTCGGATGCAAATGTACTGTAAGTGAAGAAAGTACATTGTTGGGACTTTTCAGCGCCCCCTGCAGTCCTTCGGCGCCCTCCGCAAAGATTTAGCGCCCCCATAGTGATTCCGCGCCCTGGCAATTGTGCCCACTTGCCCCCCCCTCATTACGCCCCTGAATATGATAAAACATTGTTCTGAGGAAACCTGCTTGAACAGGTGAGTGAAACGCCGACAAAACAAAATACACTAAAAGTAATCACCCTAAGACTTCATTTGTTTAAAATTAAGCCTGGTGGTAACTGCTACGAACTAATATAAGTAGCAGAAAGAAAATTTCTCATGACCGAAGTTTGAAACAGATGTTTTTAAAAGCCCTTTAACGACCGCGCGCGCCAATAAATTGGCGCGAGGTTTTTTGGTCTTAACTCGCCAGCCGCTATAGCTAGAGAGTTGTTCAAACCCTCTACGGATGCGGCAAGACTTCTTGGTTCTATTAAAAAAAATTTTTTTGATTTGGGTGAGGGGTTCGCCTGGGCGAGGCTCGCAAAGTGGGGGTGTTTCGGTTTTTTGACCAACTTTGATAGGCTCTGGACGCCAATCCAATGGGCCAAAATTTTGGCTCAAACGTTTCTTGAAAACTAGATGATCTCCCGCGTCGATAGAGCCCTTGCTTGACCTTCCAGCATGTCTGGAACCATAGTTATGGCGCAAAAACCTCATTTTACCCCCTAAAATCAGAAATGGCCCAAAAACCTCATTTTAACCCCTAAATCAGCATTTTGGTAAAATGAGGTTTTTGGGCCATAACTTTGGTTCCAAACATGCTAGAAGGTCAAGCAAGGGCTCTATCGATGCGGGAGATCATCCAGTTTTCAAAAAACGTTTGAGCCAAAATTTTGGCCCATTGGATTGGCGTCCGAGCCTGTCAAAGTTGGTCAAAAAAACGAAACACCCCCACTTTGCGAGCCTTTCCCAGGCGAACCCCTCACCCAAATCAAAAAAAATTTTTTGTAATAGAACCAAGAAGTCTTGCCGCATCCGTAGAGGGTTTGAACAACTAACTAGCTATAGCGGCTGGCGAGTTATAACCAAAAAAACTCGCGCCAATTTATTGGCGCGCGCGGTCGTTAAAGAGAACGCGTTACAAATGAGATTCTTAACAGTAATGAGCGTGAACTAATAATTGGCAAGTCGATTTAGTTTCAAGGCAACAACTCACAACAGAAACAAATATCGTAGACTTAATTTAAATCAAAGCATCTCTAAAATTGTACTGTACTTGACTGGAGTATTTTACAAAATACAGTCAGACCTGTTTATCCGGACTACTTTGTTTCGTCAAACAATGTCGGTTTAGCGAGGTATCCGGATAATCGGAATCAAAGTATAAAGAGCGAAATTCTTTCCAGAGCAAATGCGAACAATATAAACGAAGGTGACGATGTGCAGTACAGTAGAGCTCGCCTAAGCGAACGCTCAAAGGATAACAAAAACCTGTAGACTTAGACGAACTGTCAACTTAAGCAATGTATGTAGACTGATTGTGGTAGATGACTAACTGAAACACTTACTGCTTTTGTTTATCGGCATGTCCGATCGATATACGTAAACGCGAGCAAGAACTGTACAAGAGACATAACTGTGTCCTGCAAATTCTACCACTGTTACGCTCATTGTGCGTAGAAAATTGACTTTCACACTTCCATTGTGATTTAATAAACAACTAAATAACAGTTGGCGTAATCCGGTTTAGCGTTTTTTTATATTGATTGGACATATCCGTTCCTAAATTTCCGTGTCGGAGTCGGACATCGATGTTTCTGGATTAAAGGGGTTTAATGCATTGGGGGAAACCCGTTCCTACCAGTTTTGTGTCGGATAGCGGGAATTCCGTTTTTTCGGAGTTCGGATAAACGAGGCCTTACTATATTCTGATACTTACGCCATGATAAACAATATCACTGATTTTTTTATTGCGTCATCTTTATCGCACACTCGCCACAAGTCCGAGGTCAACAAACGCTACTATGAGCTTTCTGAATGCTTATTTCTAAGTTGTCATATCTTTTATAGCACTAAAGTTTGCTGAGATATTTCAAATGATTTCTTGATTTTAGTTAAAATTTACTAGTTGACCCCAGGCTTCTGTAGCAGCTCGAGTTCAGTACAAAGTGGATTACATTATACTTGTTAAAATGATACATTTGGTTAACCGCCATATCATATCTGCATTTTTATGACATTTCTATTGTTTCCCTGCTGATTAAAGTTGATAAGCCGATTTTGTTATAGTTTCTTGAGCTTGCCTCTCACATGTTATGTCATTATGACGTTATACATTACATATATTTTGTAGCACTAGCAACAAACGACGTGTGAATTACGTTCGAGTAAAGTAAAAATCCTTCGTAATGCTGATTGCTAACTGGGCAATAATATTTAGCAATTGTTGACACCATTTGAACAAGGTTGTGGCACTGACGATGCGTAGTGTTACGTGAAATCGATTTCCTATTAAAAAACTTGTTGGTTGATACGACTCTTCAACTGGGTGGAGACTAGTTACTTGAGCAATTATATAAGTAAACGCAACAAATCAAGAACATGTCCTTCATACAAATTACCTTTTGTGAAACGCTACGCTCTCACTGCACAGATATATACACCCGTGTGGCGTGACCTGAAGGATAACGTTAACTCGCATCGAGGTATTTAGAAACACTGATCCTAAAAATGTTTAGAGCAGAGATCACCAACAGTGCCCGCGGGCACCAGGTCACCCGCGGCTTATTCTGACAATAG
>JGI24158J21664_10004820_pt1 | contig 17463 bp, 10 predicted proteins | sample Ectturendosymbi3_FD_21664 | JGI IMG/M metagenome (IMG submission 21664)
TTATGACTACATGGGTTGTCTACGACCCCAATAACCACCACTATTATCCTTAATCTTGTTGGCTGTTGCGCACCAACACCATAAAAATCCTGGGATACACAGGTACGTTTGCATTTTTGTGTTTTTGTTTGTATCATTCACCCCAAGCCATCACTGAAATGCAAGTGTTAAACAAAAGTTGCTTTGGAAGAGCAAGTGACATGAAAAAAACGGGGGGGTGGGCAAAAATCTTTAATGTTAGGTGGATAACAGTATTTTCTTTGGAATACCTCAAAGCACAAAATGACTAGATATTCTAAAATTTGGGGGACATGGCCCCTACGCCCCCCTTGGCTACGCCTAAGTTCTGGCGCAACAGTTCTCATAGGGAATAAACCTACAAAACATAAATATAAGTTAACCTAAAACGACAAAAAAGGTTACAATGCATAATAACGCAAAAGGACGACTGTCTGCTTCTCTTGTCAAATCACTGCGACAGTAATTTTTCAGTGCGTAATTTTTCAATTTTTCAGTTTTCAGTGCGAATTTTTCAATTTTTCAGTTATTAATTTTTTTTTGTTTTTTTTTTTCAATTTTTCAGTTTTCAGTGCGACAAACTTCGTACAGTTCGTCTCTCTCGCAAAGGTCCAACGGTTTATTTTACAAAATATCTGTTAATGTTTTCACGTCCAAACACAACGAAGTACAGCTGGACGCGCACCTGGAGCCAACAAGGAACTCACAAAAAGATGAGAGGACGCTGGCGAAGATTCGTGGCTCCAACTAAAAGCACATGCATAGGCGCCGCCAACACGGCCACTACGATACTTGGTACCGCTCCATAGTGTTGTTATAAGTTCCAAGAACTGTAGACCAACACTTTTCATAATGGGGGCAGTGGCAGACTGCGAAAACCGCAGGTCATTTCAGCTGCAATACTCCCCAAGGTGAAGATACGTTTTGTGGAAAAGGAACAGATGGTCAAAAGAGATAAGTAAGCATCTGTCTCTCTGAGCACAAGGTTTTATATGCGTAATGGATTTATATGATTTATGCTGTCAAAACCGCAGGTAAATTTAATCCACCAAACGAATTCGGCTCAACTTTGCCGCATAAAATGTTTTCAGATTTTTGTCCCTTCTGCAAAGTACGGCTTGACAGCATAAGCCTATGAGGCTTCACCAAAGGACCTCGGCGAGGGAGGCTAAATTGACAAATACTGCCGCATCAAGCAAAGGCTATGGTAGAGAATCGCCAAAGGTAAACACCAATCTTCCTGTATTATCACATATTTATACTTTCTCATGTGTTACATTAGCTTGTGATAATATTTTTTGATGGTGTCTGGTATCTGAGCTAAAAACGTGAGACCTTATCCCAAATTAAAACCCCTAATTTAATGTATTCGTACAACATTTGTGTGTTTTTGACTCGTACAAATCACTGCAGAAACAATTTTAGAAAATGTTTTTCCCGAGTTCTAATGGGTTTTGATCTTGCAGAAATGTTTCAAAGCACAATACAAGGAATACTCTATATACCTTCGCTGGCAAAAAATCACTCCGCTTGACCTTGAGTGCACTAACACAACAAAAGATTCAAGCGTTTCAAGAAAGCGCAATCAACAACATCAGAAAACATTTTTTGTTCATAGAGATATCACACGTTTTTGTTCATATAAAGAAAAATAACATGTAAGATCCAGGAATTACAACCTTATAACAAATCCATAACTATTATTTTTGCAGTGCTAAAGAATCACCAACAGAAACGTTAAAAACGTAGGTTTTCCTCAAAAAGCATCTGAATCCAAACCTGCTCGTCACGTGATGACTTAGGTCCCAATAACACATTAACCGCATGATCCTTGCGCACGTTACCCTGATAAACACAGGACGTTGACGCAAGGAGAGTCAAGCAGGTTTTACTTCATGAGCGTTGCATAAGCACGGCAGGGTACGGCGGCCGAATTGTCCGAGACGCCGGCGCCGCAGGGCATGTGAAGTGACGCTGCGATCGCCGTTAAGGGTACGGGAAGCAGCTGTCGACCTCGCGCCACCGTTCCGCCACTGCAGGCAAATGTGACTCCGAGCCTGATCGCAAACAATTGAAAAACGTTGTTGGCAAGGGGACGTTCGTCGATGCGATGGTGATAAGCGATTCCAGATTTTTGTTTGCACGATTGAGAACAGAAACGTGTTGCTGGCATCATTTCATGTTGGTTCATTCTCTCTTTTCCGATGCAGCAGCCTTTTGAATGAAGCGGTGGTGTCAACTTTAAGTTTTTTCCCAAGACGTTTTGATACGAGTTGCCATCATGCAACGTCATAGGCAAGGGCAACCTGGAGAAAAAGTAGTGCTTCACGTTTTGCACATACTTCAGATATTTCCTTTTAGCAGCAAGACAAAAAATAAAACTAAACGTATTTGCAAACATTCCGGAGCAAATGCAATGAACCACTGGTTTCAAAATACTTAGTTTTGGTCTTTCAATATGGCACAACTTTAACGCCCATCAGTAAAACAAAGTTCGTACGATGCAGTTTCATTTCTGCAGAAAAGAACTTTTTTGCTCTCCCTGTGATCTAAAGTTATTATGAAAAATAGAAATATAAAAGAAAATGCCAATTTCTTTAACAAAAGTAATACGCTTGAGCCTGACAAACGAGAAGACATAAAACATTGAAATGACTACTGTTAACCTGCAATGTTAGAAACAATGGCTCTTCTTGAAATACACTTAGCGGTAGTATACTACCGGAGCCTATCCGTACCTGTTGGATGTTTGAAAAAATGTTACAGAATGGGGTTTGCTTGCCTGCAGGACTGCAGCACGATAAGTTGCCAGACGTGTTAAACCTTCTTCTCTCTGAATTTGGTGATTTTTATCGTTTATACAGTAGTCGCTACAGTCGTATAAGATTAGTCATCTTTCAAAGCAAACCGAATTTGACTCTGAAAAGCCGATTAGTTCATGAAAGAAGGTACAGCTCAAAACCGATCAAATATAAAACAAGCGTAGTCTGTGGACAGAACCAGCGGTTCATCGATAATCACGTCGCTTGACCCGCTTCAGCAGGATGAGAAAGGTCCAGCAATTATAACAAAGAACAAGAGATTTTCGCTGGTTAGGCAGACTAGAAAAATAAATAGCCTCTTGTCTTCCTTGGCACTTAGAGTAAACCTCAAATAAAAATTTAAAAAACCCTCCAACCCCAAATAACTTTACTCTGACGCCAAACTCATTGATACGCAACATTCAAATCTTTTTCACATTTTGAAAATAATTCCTCTAAATGAAAATGTGGATTTGCAATTGTAAGGAAACGCTAACAAACTGCTTAAAGAACACGCAATGCCATGAAACGATGTCCACATGTTAGAATATTTCTTGTGAAATGATTAGATTTCAAAAGCGTTGTGAACCTTCCAGATTTACATGCTTTCGATGTTTGAAAACCGTTTAGCACTGCGCACGTGCTATATTGTCCGTTGCAGTAATTTATATGTAACTGTCTCCTCGGGATGGGCTACAACCAGTGAAAAACTTTGGATTCAGAGACGCATACGAAGGGGACATGGACATGCATCCTCCATCAGCAGAAAAAAGTACTTTGAAATTTATGTCATATGCTCGATGTTGGTCAAACGTGTTTTTGCTACTGGTAAGAGCATGCCAATGGATGGTTTNGTAGGGTGGGGTTGCATGCATATTTCCCAGACGCACTGAAAAGATTGAGATCTCTTTCAAAGAGCTAAAACCCGCAAGAAAATGCGTATAGTCTGCTTAACGTCAAGTAATTTAAACAAGACTTCAAGCGTGCTCTAACCCATGCTGCTTATAAAATGCATGAAATTTGACCTGTTCTGGTTTAACGGCAGCACGCAGGTGCGAGCAATGCGATTCAACGCTTTGTGCACTTCAGCTGACAGCTCTGATAAATCCTATTTATTAGAACAGTAAATGCTTTTAATAAGACGCGGAAAAGCACGCTGAGGTACGATCTGTCGTGAGAGTAACAGAAGAGCAGAGTTGCTTTGCCATGCCCAGGAAAAGCGACTCACATCATCCAACCCGAACTTTGCACTGCACTAATTGCAGGATTTTGCTGGACAGGCCGTTGCATGCATTCGTACAATTGCACTGCGGCGCATTTCGTTAAATTATCAGGTACATTTCAATAATTGTTTTCTTTCGCGCAAATACTGTATCAACGAAATACTTTCTACACTTACAAGCCCGTTTACAGGCGTTTCGCAAATTCATTTTTTAAACATTTTTGTTGCTGTGCATTAATATCTAAATCTGATGTTAACGCAAGAAAGCAGAAACAAAAAACTTCGCATCTTCAACTTTCAGGTCAATGCAAGTATAAAAATATTACTAACATCAATTATGTTTGTTCAGCAAGCTTTTCGTTTGATACCCTGGAAATTGATGTAAATCACCAGCTTCAATGTATAGAAAACGAAACGAAAATATAGTGTATTTTGATCATCNTCCTCGGCATTTTTCTGTATCCGCCTCTGCTGGATTTACATTAACATTGCATGCCCACCCCTACCATGAACTAAAGCTTGATTGTATAAGTTCCTTCCATATCAAAGCAAAAGATCTCGCACAGGCATATCTACAAGAAAACACGAGAAAAATGTGCCAGGCATTTTCCTCTTTGTTATTCCCAGAGGTCAGACGTCAACTACTACATTTCAAACGCTAACGGAAGATTCGATCCCCCAAAGAAGTAACAGCTTCCGCAATGCCCCTCCGTGGCGACTCCACTGGGTGCGACATTAAAGTTATTGTTCATGAAATCAGAAGTCGGATAAAATAAGATTTCCTTCTGAGGCTTTTCATTCTTCCTTGTGCACCTTTTTATTTAATGGGAGCAACGCTACGGAAGATTCGATCCCCTAAAGGTGTAATGGAAGCAAAGGTGGGGCTTAAAATGGGATTGTGGACTGGTTGAAGTTCTACACTCGCATCACTTGGAAACACCTGAGAGAAGATGTGGAGCTATCCATAAAGATATTATGCACGAAGATGTTTAGCGTGAAGCCACCCGATCTTTAGCGAAATTTTTGTCATAAAGTAAATGCAAAGACCAAAGGATGTTTTTTGTGTTGAAAAATGTTTTGCATCTCCTTGTAAATATATAGTTTAAAATTTTGATCGCAATGATATCAAGCCGGATCGGAGCTTTCGTGCACAAAAAGTACTCAACAGACCATACTTTCAAAACTAACTACGCCCCAATCACTTCTTGTCATCCAAAGAATCACATTTGCAGACCTGTATTCACATTGCATGATTGGCACACTAAAATTTTGTTTCTTGCGCTTATCTCAAGCACTCAGAAACAACCACTTGAAAATAAAATTCATGGATGAGATATAAGGCTAATAGAACGTGTGATATAGGAAGTGCAAAGGTTTTTGTAAGATATTTTGTTAATAGATTTAAAAGACAAGTTAAAAACAATAATCTTAATTAATATAGACTCAATGTATTAAATGCAGGCCAACAGATAGATGGTAATATTCAAAACGTGCGGTATAGTCGATGGCAGTAAGATTATGCAGTAAATTACATTTTGTCAGGCGAAAGTCTTCATACGTTGCAGATTCACTCCTAAACATTAGTTTACTCATGTTCGTGAAGTGCGAATATAGCCACTTAGGGAAGCAAAAAACGAGGAGATACGAGCGATGCGAAACCATCAATTATGTTATACTCAAGCACTCTACTCTCTGAATCTGATCCTGCTGTGTTATAACTGACATTTTGTCTAATCGAGAAAACTGCGCTGAAGTTGCAAAAACAATGTAATTTCCAGTACAGGGATTTGACCATCACTTCATCGTTTCAATAGAAGCATTATGCCTCAAGATTGTGTTCTCAAAGGGGGACAACGATTTACTTCCCACTTGGCAGCATTAAAAAATAAAATCTTGCAAAAATGCCTTTGGCGCACCACTAACTGTACAAGAGTTGTGAATTTATGCATAAATAGCGGTATTTCTCATACTTTCAAGACAACTGGTTTCTGGAAAATGTGTTTCATCCCAGATTAACAAACCCCATTAAATTCATAACTAATTACAGGGAGAATTTCTCTGAAGAGTCTATATTTTATGGGAGTTTCCGAATACTAAGACATGGTTGTGAAAAATTGAATTATGCCTAATTTACTTCCGATAATCTTAAAAGTCCAGCAGTTTGTTAAACGTCTCCATACTTCGATAACATGTGATCTTACATTCTGCGCAGGTGGATCGTTTTACAAAAAGAAAGAGGAGGTAGTTTTCACGTTCTCTAGCAAACATTTTCACACTCTCCAGTAAAAAGTATCACGTTCTCAAGCAAAAAGAAAGGAAAGTAGCTTTTCAAGTTCTCAAGCATTCCTTTCATATAAAATTCAATACCAACTTGGAAAGGTTTTTCTGATATTTTCTTCGCTTACATACAGTCAGAAAACTCTCATNTTTTGTGTCGTTTCGCGATGAAAGATCACTTTCATGGTATTATGTAAAGCAAAAGCAAAAGANCACTTTCACTTTTCAATCTACAAAANATTGTGCGGACATAGGACTTTTTCTTTGAATGTCTGATACTAACATTTGTGACTTTCCCAGTAAGTCTGGTAATTCTGGTTGCACTTCAGCAAGGCTGTACCGAAGAACAACGTTATTCGACAAGAGTTATCACGTGATTTCCTTATCATACTCTATTTTGATGTCCAAACCGGTTGAGCCAGTGTTATCATTGGATAGAAAAATAAATATCTTTTGAAATCTGAGCGACAGTTTGAGATTGTCTCACGATTTTGTGCTTCAAGAACAAAGAACAAGCTGACCTTTCAGAAACTACATCCTGCTCTTATTCTTGCTGCGCAAGCATCTCGTTTCACCAGAAATGCATCGGTGATGGAGGCCATCTGCACAAAGTCTGCCGCTGTGGACAAAGACTATGTGGCAGACCAATGAACAGAGAGACAGAAAATCATCCTTTTCTGCGTTTTTACGAATTATTATTTTTTCTCTTGTGTTAAACCAGTTTATGGCAATGTTTTGCAGATTGGTGCTTGATGGTACCGACTAAGCGCGATACTTAGATTTTTTAACTGGTACCAGTCACTGCAAAAAACAATTTAAGAAAATATTCTTCCGGATCTCCAATCGGTTTTGATCGTGCAGAAATGTTTCAAAGCGTAAGACTACGCATACAGGTACTTTACCATGGCTGGCAAATCAATCTGCTTCAACGTGAGTGCGCTAACAGCAACAAAATTATTCAAGTGTTTTAAGCAGGGACGCAACCAGCTGATATTTTCAGGGGGCAAATCATTGTAACTAGTTATTGTACGATTTTCGGGGGACAAATGATTGTAGCTTTCTATTTTACCTAACAACTCAACATGTTTTTCTAAAATGTGGTGAGGGATAATTGCCCGGCTGACCCCTTGGTTGCGGGCCTGGTTTTAAGTGTGAGTGATCGAAGAAAAAATATTGAAACGATTTTTCTTCGCATGAAGAAAAGTCGCGAGTCTCTGGTTATTTGAACTAGCTCGGAAATATCATAACCTTGCAACATGCCCTTAGAGATTCTTTTTACAGTGCAAAGTATCTCCAAAGTAAATACAAAATTGTGATTTTTCGCAAAAATGCGTCATAGTTCAAACCAGCCTGTCACTTCGTTAATTCAGCTTCCACTTGCAAAACACACGTAAGCGGCGTGATCAGTCATGCTCACGTTTTCCTGATAAGCACAGGACGTTGACGCAAGAAACGTCTAGACGTTATTTTTCACAAGGGTTGCATAACCCCGGACCGGTGTCACAGACGAGTCAACCTCAACGTTGGTGCCGCAGGGCAGGTGATGCAACTCTGCGATTGGCTTCAAGTTAACTTGAAGCAGTTGTCAGACCCACATTTTTCCGTTACTGCAGGTGAATGCGACTCCGAGCTTGATCCCACGCTCTTTGAAGAGGTTGTTGCCAAGTGGGTTTCGACAACCCGATGTTAAGTGGTTGGAATTTTTTTCTTTTGTATGCGTGACTGAAAACGCACAAGGGTAATTGAAGTGGTCATCTTTTTGCTGATGCACTCCTGCTTTTGAGATACAATACCTTTCACAAGACCGTAATGATGTTTCGTTTATGTTTCTTTGAATTTGCTTTGAAATGGTTTAATAAGTTGCCATCATAAGATGTCTCAGACACTGGTAATCAGACAAAAAACAGGGATCCAATTTTTGTAAATACTTCGGATTTTTTCTTTCCACGTAAGCCGAAAACACTGAAACATGAGATTACGAAGGATCTTTTAACAACTTCAGTCATCAGCTGTCTTCAAAAGCCTTAGGTTAATTCGATAAAGGCAACACAACTCTAACATCTGTGAGGAAAACAAAATTTTGCCTCATGCAAATTCATTTTTCCAAAAAAAAACTTGTTTGCTGTCGAGTATTTACCTGTCACGTAAAGTTATTTTGAAATAAGAAACAAAAAATGACATTAATGTTCTTCGACAATGCTTTGATTAACAGACGAGAAGATGCAAAACACACGAACGCGTAACTCTTACGTGTCACATGAGAAAACTGATTACTTTGGAAATGCGCTTAAAGGCGTCAAATTAACATGCCCCTTTGCGTCAAATTAACATACTAAGCCATCAATATAATTGTTCATTAGATCATATTTGTGATTTGCAGGATTCAGACATTTGCTTTCATGAACTGATTTTTAATTCGTTAGAAGTCTTGGAAATCTCATAACGTTTGATCTTGTTACAACCAAGTGAATCATTTTACAAAAGAGGAGGTAGCTTTTCATGCTCCCCAGTAAAACGATAAGCAATGTTACCATATAAAATTCAAATACCAACTTGGTAAGGCTTTTCTGATCTCTTGTTCGCTGACATACAGTCAGAAAATTCTCACCGTTTTTGTCATAATTGAAGATCGTATTCACGGTAATATGTAACGCAGAACCAAAAGAACGCTTTCAGTTTTCAATCTACGAAACACTGCGCGGATATAGGAGCGTTTTTTTCAATGTTCGATACTCAAAATGGTGGCTTTCCCGGTAAGGCTGGTTGCACATCAGCAAGGCTCACCCGAAGAGCAACGTGATTGGATGAGAATTATCACGTGATTTCCTTATCATATGCTATGTTTATGCTCAAATCGGTTGAGCCAGTGACATCGTTGGCCGGAAAAAATGAATATCTTTTGAAAGGTGAGCGACAATCTGAGATTTTCTGGGCATTTTGTGTTTTAGAAAAACACACAAATTGCCATTTCAGAAGAAGTCCTCACACTGTGCTTTTAAACACAACTTGGCAATTCCGAAAACGCCGGTGTGACTGCATAATGACAAATTGTCTACTTCGTTTCATTTGCGGAACATCTCTCAGTTCACCAGTTTTTGTTATGAACTCATGTTTGATCATTTTGAAGTATTTTATAAAATACAGCATGTCGCACGTGTCAACTTGTAAGTTGTATGTTGCTGTTGCCATGTTTTTCAACTTTTGTGAATTAGTCGGCGGAGCCTGTTACATCCTAAATTGTGTCTACGGGAGTTAGTCTATTGCAAGGTCTCCAAACTACGGCCCGAGAAGCCATTTTGTCAATAATGAAAAAATAATATATGCACAAAAAATTCTTGATTTGCTAAAATGTAGCATACCCCATAACAATGACACTACGTAAGATGTTCGTCCCTCGAACTGTTGCGTTACAGCATATGTGGCCCTCTGCAAAAAAGTTTGGAGCTCCCCTGTCTATTGCATTTTGCAAACACGCTAACAGTAAAATGCTTTTGATTGTGCTATTAACGTTTTTAGTAACGGCGATTGTCGCTTACTTTGAAAACTTCTGTTCAAGCAAAATGTTTTACAAGCGTAAGTTTGAATTGCTTTCACCAAGCTCTTCACAACACAAAGAAGGAAACAGTTCACGCCTTTGGCATAATTTGCTCATGCTTTTGCGCTTTTTACCGATCTGCTCCTCAGGTTGAACAGGCTAGAATCCAAGACAGAGATAAATATCTGGTATGCTGTGGCCTAGGGGCTGCAATGCCGTTTTGGACCACTAACAACGTCGATATTTGTTTGCAAAACGACAAGGAGCCTAACCTATAGATTATAAGATGATAGTGCTTGGTAACCTCTCGTGGTCTTTGTTTCACAATTTTTGGTGGGAAACACAACAGGACATCGCGTAAACATGGCAATGAAAGAAATCAGCATATGTTTGTGTGCAAGAAAAAAATTAGTAACAGCGCATTCTACTCACTGATAATAATGGCAATCTGAGCTTGCTCGTCGTGTTTGATAAGATCAACCTGTGAGGCTCTTGCGTGCGCCTGAAATCGCTTCGCGACAAAGCAGTAAGAAGCGCTCACAAAAGCAATTAGTGGTCCAGGCCATTCTTGTGGCAGCCAAGGCTGATCCTGCTGTATTAAAAAATGCAGCTTAGCCGAAAAATGCAAACAAATTCTACAGGCCCACTGAAGAATGTCAGTGAGAAATATTAGCTATATTTGACTTTTTTTCTATGTATCAGCAGAAAATGCGATTAAGCGACAGTGCTTTCAATTACTGACGTGTTTTTGAAAAAATTTTGTTTCCAATGATTTATAATCTGCAAATATTAATTAGTAAAATATTTTCTTTCACAGCGACAGTAGCTACACTTAAAACAGGCGATTTCAAAATGTTTACTAACATGCAGTTATTCACATGGATTGGAATCGGACCTTGAGAAATACTGTAGATGAGAGCTTTCCTAAATGCAAGTTTATGTGCAGTACAGTGTGCTCTTTGTCCAAAATTAAATTCACAATAGGTTGATTTTTTCTGTGTTATTGTCAGCTACATTTATCCAATTGCCAAACTTGATATAGTGACGGTTTTGTAAATAATCCCTGTTCTAATTTTGTTGTTTTCTACTTTAATCCAACATATTAGGATCTTTTCAGTAGTTAAAGTGAAAAAGGGAGATGAGACTAATTACGTAAACGTTGCAACCTTTGTTATTTTTCAAACAACACACTGCGATAGCAAGGTATATAAGAAAATCTTTTGAAAGAGGAAATTCCTATTCATTAAGAGCACAAAAAGTAACTGGAACCAAGTTCAGTTTTATTCATGTTTCGGTGAAAGAGAACATCGTAGAACTAATTTCAACAAAACTTAATGTTTCTGTTATATTTACGGCTTGCAGAACAGACATTGGCGTGGTTTGTGTTTTGTCACCCAACTGCCCCTGGTTTCGATAATGACTCTGTGACTTCAAACAGCTTTTCCTGATAATGACATTGATCTCTTTTCAGCATCTTGTGATTCAAAGATCATTAGGAAACAGAGAGTGTCGACGTATATATTGACGTTGTCTACGTGTTCATGCAACTGCAGTTGAACTGTTTGTATGGTGAAAGAGATAACCGTTTCAGGGTGGAAGCTTCACTGAATAAGTGCACAACTCCTAATTACCTTGCAACACTGCACGGTAGGTAAAATCTTTGTCTAGGAGATTGGTACCTATGAATTGTGTCTCTGGACTTCAGGCATTTTTCGATTTTTCGTTACATATAGATACAGAGTTAAGCATTTGGGTGTTTTTGATCTGATAAGCAGAACAAGATGCTAAGTCTTCCTTCGAAGCTGCTCATTTGTGTTTTTCGTGCTGCACAGCGTTTTTGAAAAATAACTAACGGCAAAATCTAGTCATCGTGAGAGGTGGTGAGGCAAGAACAGACAAGGTTTTGTTGTTATCACACACAAAGATTGATTGGATCTACACAGACAAAAAACTAAGCTTTTGCTTTGACGGCATCAAGATTTTGTAAGATCAGCCCTGGACTTTATATGAAAAGGTACTCCCAGCAGAGCAATAGCACATGTGCATTTGTCAAAATGGAAACTTGCGTGACTGATAATTACGCAAGTTGTTTGAAAATAAGCCCATTAACATTATGGCCTGAATCCATTGTCTAATCTAAAGCACAAACAAAGTAGAAAGGAGGTGCAAAAATTACAGGTTGATCGAAATCAATGTGATTGATTGATTCTACTGCAATATTAAAAAAAGTGGATAAAATGTGTGCAGAAACGTGAAAACGCATTTCAAGCAACAATGATTTGCTGCAAATTCCTATTCTGAGGGCTTACGTATACATACTCATGATAAAATTGCAAAAATATTTATCACTGCAGAAAATTTAAGACCAGTATGCACAATTCTTCAAAATACAACGAATGGAAGTGCTGTACATAACGGTCCACTCGAAACGTGCTGTGCCAAGGTGCACGCCTGATGAAGATTTTCTAATGTACCCATTCACTTCAACGTTCCTTTATTTTTTTCTCTTTAATAGGATATCGACGCTAGCTGTATGGATGTCTGTGGTCAAGGGTACAAATTAATCAAAATAATTTCCAAAAAATTGTTTCAATCTGAACTTTTTGAAAAAAGGGCCGATGAAGGAGACTTTTAACACTTTCAAATTACAAATGATTGCTGTTATTTCTCTCGTAAGTCATTTCAACAAATGCGGATTTGCTATAGCAAAAACCTTAGAGTTGTATATCGATTCCTATAGCATATATTGGGAATGAAAACAGCAGTGCACGACAACCAATGAGCATAAACGAAAAAATACAACAAGCACTCTTCTCTAAAAGGTATGTGTTGTCGACAATTAAAATGCAGGATGATTTATCGACACATCAGTCTTTATGTTGTTTGATGATACAGCGCAAGTTCATTTGATTGGAGATGTTTTATTCACAAAATAACATTGCGAATTAGATGTTGTTAAACAGACATGCGATTCAGTTTATACAAAACGAAAATATGACAAAGATAAAACTAATATGCTAGAATTCCTGTTCGTAAAGAGGGCCTTCTATAGTGAAAAAATTCGACGATTTTGATTTCCATTCACTTTTGTTTAAATGTATTTTACTTACAACGATTCCGAACTTTCTTATTTCATGCAAAAATCCTTTACCCACTGCGATAGCCTACTAAATAACATACAAGTGGGTCAGTCTTTGAAGAATATTTGAAATAGCTCTAGCTTTAAGGAAACCTGTAGTTCCTTTAAGTGGCAGGAACTGACTTCAAACCCACTGCAGTGTCAATTTAGTATTAACCAGTAAAATGCATAACCTTGCGTTTATAACGTGAACACTTTCAAATCTTTACAAATTACTTGAATGTTCTAGCGCAAGCCTCCTCTACGATATAATTGCGGAAGATGGGATTACCGTCACAAGAAAGTGATTGGTAGTGACCTTACAAGATTTAGTTAAAGATACGATGTATGTGCTAATTATCTCTCAGAAGACAAGTGCAACCAGTTATCTAAATCAGTGGGTTGACTGTTTTGTCTCGTATAGTGAGAAAGACTTTGACTTCATCACCGGCCCAGGATGAAATCAAACAATCAATTTAAATAATTAAAGACAACCAGAGAAGAATTATGAGACCATTTGAAGAAAAAAATTCGCGGATGTTTTGATAACACCACTTCGATTTCGTTCAGTTGTGGAAATTACAAGGGGAACAGAAGACAATGCTCTTTGTTTTCAATTAAAGAGTATTTCAAGTTTATCTCCAGATCTTTCCGCCTCATTGTTTTGAGTCGATTTTGACTGTTTCGATACTGTTTCCATGTTCGTTTCTGTCGCCTAACAAGCCTCCGCAAGCTTTTTCGCAAGTCGTCTGCTTCTTCTTCCAATTTGCGCACAAAAAATTCCGCTTTTGCGTGGCTTCGACGTTCTTTTGAACTCAACCGATTTTGACGAACGTATCTCAGCTGTGCTGCGGGCGACATCTCGTGGTTTCCCTTCAACTTATCACGCCCTGTGAAACTTTCGGCACAGTTTTGTTTTACAAGTCTTTTCTTTGTCTTATTTATACAAAAATTTTGAGAGACTTTGTTATTGTGTTTATTGCTTGATTCAACCGAGTGTTTCTTTGCTGGCGATTTGATAAAAATAGTTGAATTGCTGTCTGCAGTTTCCTGTGAAGCTGATGTACTTTGCGTTTCAGCTGATAGAAGATTGTTTGAAGCCGTAAACAGCTTTTCGTTTTGTTCTTTCTGCAACTTTTCTGCTTCTGTCAAAACTAGAGACGTGCTGTTTGTCATTGTTTTGATATACCTGCCTTTCACAATTTTTTGATGGACATTGTTTTGAGAAGAAAAACGTGGCATTACCTCTGCCGGTTCATTCGAATTTTCATGCAACCTTTCCTTGCTGATGAGTTTTGTTTCGAAACTTGTGCAAAAGCACGCCTTTTCACAATTTTTCAAACCAATTCGGCAATCCGCGGGAAAGGCATTATTTTTCATTAGTCGCGGACTGTTCTCGTGTTCAGAAAATCGTGCCGGCAACAGTGTGTGGACTGGCGACGGCTCTCCGAAAAGTTCGAGAAGCAAATCTTTGTTTTCACACGAAGCTTCTTTCTGCTCCCCGCATTCTACAAATTGAGCTTGTTCCGCAGAAATAAGTTGCTCATGATTGCATGTTTGCTTTGTGTGGTCAACGTCAGGCTCGGATCTCGTATGCGGAAGTTGAGCGGGTGAGGGCCGGGAAAGCGTCGTAGATTTGATAGACCCCCGGATCCTGGCTTGATTGTCGCAACTGGCACAATCCTTAGATGAAAACTGTGATTTTCGCGGTTCTGGCGATAGACCGGGAATAGTTGCTTTCACAAGTGATGATCTAATTGGATCCGTTTGAACCTTCGATGATCCGCTTTTGCATTTGATCGCATCGCACCTCACGGGCTTGAAGTACTGTTGGTAGAGCAAGCGTCTTGACGGTGGAACCGCTTTAAAATTTTTTGAAACAAGAATTTGCACGTACGTTTTTCTTGACTTCATGCTGGCACAATCCTGTTGCATGGGAACAGTCATAACGTCTTCGTTGTGAGGCAGTGGCAAGTTTGTTAAGATTTGAGGAGACTTGCTGCAATGGTATAAAACAACTTTTTAGCAGAAGTACTAGATAAGAAGAAACAAGAACAAAATTGTTGCTTTTGTGACCTGCAAAAATTGGTTGGTCAGTTTAAAGCTATAAATCAGTCCCAGAAGCACATTTGCTGCGAAGAGCAATTTCAGAGGCAAGTGGCTATTGCCTGTTTCTTGATTTTTCTCACAGTTGGCAAGAACTAAAGCATTACTTAGACAGTGAAGAAGCATCATGGTTACATGGTTGTCGTGTCTGAACACTTTTAAGCACAGTATGAAGAAAATCTTTCCAAGTATTATGCCCTACAAAAGCTAAGAAAAGTCGCGAGCAAGACTATCTTGAAATTTTTCTTTGCAGGCTTAGGACAGGCCTGTTTTATACCAACCTGGATGGGTTAGCATTTTCCAGACACAAAAGGTTTTTCCGCTCATCGATTCTTGCGATTTCCGGTTCGTGTACTGATGTGTCTCTGACTTTCCGAAATAAATTGCACCTCATGATTTCGTCAGATTGAATATAAGCAAGGCACCCGGCCAAATTTTCTGAAAATGGCTTTATCGAGCAAAACTGAGATACATCCATGAAGTTGCTACGAGGCATAGAACAATCGATAATAGCTTTCGGTGATGTAATAATAGTTTTAACAAAAGAAAGTGTGACACATAGTGTTAAAATTGTTTGAATGTTTGTTCGTTTTGCAAACGGTAAATGCCGAGCACTGCTGCAACGCCGGCAAGTTTTTCCTGTGAGTGTACTGGAACGGTCAACAGTTACTACCTGACTTGCTGCAGACAAGATAAGACTGTGGCGGAAGCCCTGGCTTTGTACAAACTTATCTAAATAAAGTTTGAAACTTTGTTAACTCACTGTCCGAGCATCGGTGGCTCTACGATGGGCAGGCCCATTGCTTGGGTCATAACCGCAGCAAGGAAACGTTTATACTGAGATCAGAGATTTTGCATTGAATATATTTTTCTGCCTTAAGTGCAGCGGTTACGGGTGACCGTACAATTTTGTACCAATCAAATTGTCTATCAGGAAAGTGTAGCCAACTTCTGTAGCCATTTGTTCAGTTCGTCATTTTAATGCAAATGATTCGTATTGTTTGAATGAGAGCGCAGATGAACCAATGAAGAGTATGCGGCTGCGTGACTGCATTTATTTCTGTTTCCACTACGACGGAGACATCTTGTGAAGCGCATTTAAGCATCAATAGGAATAATAATACCATGCTGTAGACATCCGTTAGTTTCCTGCTGTAGTTGAATGAGGTTTCACGCAGTCGGCTATTTACCCTCTACGATTTCAAACATATTACCACTTTTGCGTCAAGGAAAACCACGTCTGTGTCTTTAAAACAGAGGAGACAGCAAGCATTTTTTTGAAGCAATAAGCGTAGTGGATCGATGTTTACAGTTGGCTCGAGAAAGCTGCATCACTCATCTGCACTCAATTCTGTGATCACAGCCTTGGCTTAATGAACTGCAAAATGTTCATTAATCGATAGGAGAGAGAGAAGGAGGAACATGGACTTTGATTGCCAGTTGATCAACTTTCCCAGTAAGTCAACCCGCGATCATTAGCACGCCAAAAATATTTTACCCGAAAAGAACACCAATATCGAAAATCAGTGGTGGAGCAGCTGGGGGTGCACGGAAGCAAGCGCACCCCCAAAATTCTTGATTTGTCGAAAATCTGGGCAAAATCCGTAAATATTCGGGAAAAAATCCCAGGAAATTCGGGCACAGATGTTTCAACACCTTCAAATGAGACTGAATGAAGTACGTCAGAATTTGACTTTTTTTCCTTAAAAATTGGCGCCCGCTAAATTGAAGACCTATCTTCTTCTTGGTCTTTATGTATCTTTTTGGTTTTCATTTTGGAACTTCATGGATTGTATGGTGCAGAAAATTTTTTCAAACAAGTTGGGGAAAATTCGGGCAAAATTCTTTCGGATTTCCAACAACTTGCCCGGTCCTACACCTATGTCGAAGGTCACAACATGGAAAGGAAATTCAGATGGCATGGGCGTCCCCAGGGGGAGAACAACAGGCATTTGGCCCCACTGGAAATTGAGACTAAAAACCAAAAGATTATAGAAAATCGGAAGTCAGCAGCTTAATTGCGATTAATTGGTTTAGTTTTTGCACTGATAGTTTATTTGCCAGATACTCATTCAGTACAAGAGCCACGTCCACTGTTCTGGTGTCATACAGTTATGAGCTTGCAGTTCATTCATGTCCGCTCCTTTTTCTGCAGACGCAGGTTGTGAAACTAGCGAGCCGATTGTTCTGCTGTTGGTCTTTATTGCGTAACAACAACATGACAACCAATCTTCAAAGATTCACTTTAAGACAGGGGTGTCAAACATACGGCCCGCGGGCCAAATCCGGCCCGTTGCGTGGTTGGATCCGGCCCGCGGGATGATTTTTTGAAATGAAAACTTCTTTGTTTGCTTGAGAAGTCTATCCAGTTACACTTCAATAACTG
>JGI24158J21664_10004824_pt1 | contig 17457 bp, 13 predicted proteins | sample Ectturendosymbi3_FD_21664 | JGI IMG/M metagenome (IMG submission 21664)
TATTTTAGGGCTGAGTAAGTCGAGTTTTCAATGAATTACAAACTTTGTGAATTATATAATAAATATACAAATACAATCTTACCAAATTCGAACAAAATACACATTTCATTCAAATAGCTCCTTGTTTTCGGTGGAGTTTCCATTGCTTTGGAATGTTGCAAGTGCGCGTGAATGAGATTTCATGAAACGAATAAGCGTTTTTGACTAATTGTTAGCATAAGTTCAATTTTAGCATCTTTAGCGAGTAATGTGCAGTGCAAAAATATTTTGGCGATGATTTTCAATTAAATCAAGTGTCATGTCAACACCTTTTTACGTCTGGTGAGGGGGATGCATCCCCCCCTGTGTCCGCGCCTGCCTGCAGATAATCCCGTACACTACGTTTTTAGTTACCCAGTTGCGCATACCTTGACTCACTCGGTAAATTTGAATTTCGGGCGTAAATCGGGCTTCAAAAATAAATGTCGGGCCGGGTTTTGGCTTGAAAATGAGGCCCATTTACAATTCTGATCAAAACAATCTACATGCTTTTATGCACCGTTGAGCGCCATATCCGATTTTTTTATTAGTTGTTTACTTCAGAACCTGATGCCAGCATGTCTTTATTTTTCTCCCATTGCCGGATTCCTATTTGACGATGAGTGGATGCAGTTATAGTTGGTACGTTGTTTCAGCGTTTGGCATCTCCCCGGGTCGTCTGTGTTTATCATCTAACACTTACTCCGTGATGCCCATGACTAACCATTTTTGTGTTCATGTGTTATTCGATTAACGTCATCATATGGACCGTGAATCTGAGGCAAAATCGATATTATTGCATTGTATAATTCTCAGGGGATTTGAAGATAAACAAGGCACTCAAGCCAGGCGCTCAATTCTACAAATTATTTGTGTTTCCAAACTCAAGATCACCCATGCAATGTTCCAGCCCGTCACCACAGAGGGATTTGGTAGGCATAGCCCTCCAAACAAAGCTCCAAGCCCCCCAATTTGAAATATGGACCACTATGTAGAGTTTTTGTCCAATTTTAGGATGTTAAGACTACATGCATAAACATAAAACCATCCTATTGAAGACTTTTGAGCGATGATTCTGCACTGTTCACTGTTCTCAACAGACATTGGCATGCAGTGCATGAAACGTCATTCCGTAGACCCGTGTTTCTCAACCTTGCTTGTTCATGCCCGTTATAATGATCTTTTAAAGTCGAGATGTCCCCTTGGCACATGTAAATTTCATTACTTATGATTTTAACTCATTTTTATGAAGAGACCAAAATTGCAACATTTTTCCTGCACAGATTTTTACCGGTAAATATTTTTACCCGCCACTTCATTTTCAAATTGCCCCCTTAAACATCCAAAGGCTCAACTGCGGCGTGTGCGCCATGATAGGAACTGCTGCTGTAGATTGTTCGTTAATGCTACCGTAACTGGACAAACCAGAATTGTAAACGGGCCTAATTTTGAAACCCGGCCTGAGCCCGAACCGACCCGAGTCCGACAAATATTTTTGAAGCCTGATGTAGGCCCGAAAACCAAATTTACCGGATGAGTCAAGATATGCGCAACTGCGGGGTATCAGTGACGTAGAAACTTAATTATGACTAAATAATTCACAATTATTCATTTTTTGTTGAAGATTTAATTAACTCGATTGCTTTAACAGCAACTACGCGACAAAAGTGTCCGTCGTTGCGAAATAACTTTACATGCAGGCCCGAAATCTGTCCGAAATATTTTGACAAACTAAGCCCGAACCCAGTCGGAAACCCGGCCCGACTTAGAACTCTGGGATAAACTGTTTTAGGAAGCAGTAGCAAAGGTGTGTGTCTTGTTAAATTGGCTTACGACCGTACGGCTTGGTGTTTCGCGGTTAGAAACACTAACAACACCGTAATAAGTTCTATTGTCAGGTAATAGAAAACTGTTGACAGCCTAATAACTGTCTTTGATATGCCAAGGATTTTTTGTGTTGTAACGATGTCGGTTGTGAGCGCTGCTGCAGTCATTTTTCACAGGTGGCCTTGGGCCGCGATATCGATTTTACTGAGAACTACCACGTATTTTTGAGCAGTGGTCCTGCTGTGGGGATGGCAGATACGCAGGTTGAGGGATACGGATTGCTGCAGTTATCAACTGGATTTAATTTGATTGGACTCAAAGTGCATTTCTTAATTTTCAACTTAGTGCAACGCCTCTGGTGATATTTGCATTTATTTGTTTTTCACTATGTTTCATTTGCATTTTGTTGTTTCGCATGAACTTGTGGGGGCAGTGACTTAATACAGTGGTTTTCAAACTTTTTCATGCAGCGATCCATTTTGCGACCCGATTTAACCAAAAAACCCCCTTCCGAAAATTTCCAGTCAGGCATATGAAATGCAGTTGTGTATGCACAATAGAAAATCACAATGACTGAAAAATAACGTACGACATGACTATGTTGAATAAAGACTCATTTATTAAATTTATGCACATGGCAGCATAAGCGAGAGAGATCCGTGACGTATATAAATCGTTCCACACTCCACAGCACAACTCATTGAAAAGTGGAATAACTTCCAAGTTAGCTACCGCATTCAGATACCTAATTTACAAACACAGCACACTCTTACGTCACAAAATTAGTCGTGCCTACCAAACGAAACAGTAGGCCTACCGTAGTGATCATAATTGCACTCAAAATTTTGTAATGGTCATAAACACACTTAAAACACTTTTGAATGAAAAAGTAGGCTGTCATTTTGCCAGGTGATCCTATTATTTTGGCTACGACAAAAAGTGGTTCCGTATACGAAATATAAACTATAGAAATTACTATGAATATTTGTATCAGAAGCTTTCGCGGCCCCTAGAGAAATGGCAAACGACCCCCACGGGACGCGAACCAGGTTGAAAACCACTGATTAAATAGAAATGCTTAAAACACTGGTCATAAACGTGGAAAATATGGTAACTTGCCTGCTTGCCTATATTAGCTCAACTGTCCGTTGCCAATGTGCTAAGTCAGACGTTTACGCTTGGACCGGGTTGAAGCAAGACCTCAAAAGTGGTTATCTCACCTAAAGACTAGCAAATGCAACTGCAGCAAGAGGGGAAAAATAAATGGCTTGAAATGTTTTCCTGGCGTTCAGCAGAAAATTGCTCATGTACTTCAAGCTGCTGACAAAAAAACTGTGGAGGATCTAGGCCACGCATTTGAGGGAGCAGTCAAATACGGGGGTGCGAAGAAAGGTCTTCACTTGATTAAAACACCGCAGATCAGGGGTTCCCAACTTTTTTGCGATCTCGTACCACTTGGGCACCCCGTATTGTCAATGCGTACCACTTCTTCCAGAACAACTAGTTTGATCGAATGTTAGTTTATTCAGATGAATAATATACATTCAAATAACAACAAAAGACTACAACTAAGTTTAGTGAGATTTTTGTTTTTGTTTACCTTCCACCAGTTGGTCGATGCGTGGCGTAAATTTGCTAACAGTGCATCGAAAGTCATAATGTTACGATACAATAGGAATAGCAGCAAGGGGGTACGCAAGGGGGGGTTGGGGTTACCCCCCCCTTGAGCTTGATGTTTTACAAGAACTTTATTACTTGGGGAAAGGAGATTGATTGTTTTCGCATACTCTTCGCTTGTTAGTTTGTCGACTAAATGGAAATACCACGGAATGAATTTGCGTAACGTTGTAAATGGGCCAAAAAGTAATAATTAGGTTTTGATGGGAATCTGGGTCATCGTCTGCGTCCAAAAACCATCTCACCGCTTTTTGCAGACCTTTCGTCCACTACGCATGTTTAAGATTGTTTTCCGCGATAGTTCACTTTATGCGACACAAATGTCTTTATTTTGTCTGCTAAGGCTGATCAGCGCTGATCGCAATACCGCATTGCAAGGGCGTACGCAAGGGGGGGTTGGGATTAAACCCCGCTCTTGAGCTTGATATTTTACAAAAACTTTATTGCGCGTGCAAAGGAGATTACTTGTTTTCGCATACTTTTTGCTTGTTAATTGGTCGACTTATTGCAAATACCACGGAATGCATTTGTATACAAATTTCAAGTAGGCCTAACATTGTAAATGGACCAAAAAGTAATAATGAGATTTTGGTGGGAATCTGGGTTATCGTCTGCATCCAGAAACCATCTCACCACTTTTTGCAGACCTTTCGTCCACTTCGCATGTTTAAAGCATTGTTCCGCGATATATCACTTTAGGGGTTCCCAACCATTTTTAAAACCTTTTTAATTGTTTGCTGTGCTCTGTTCAGCCTTACTTCATTGGTTGTAGCTTTTTATTTCTTAATACGTAATTCAATAATGACAGTACAAGGGAAGTTTAAACGTCACATCCTTTCGCGCGACGATTTCGTTGAGTTTGATTCTTCGCAGTCTGAAAAAGCAACAAATATGCGAATCGTGATCTTAGCACTTGCAACCATCTGGGTGCGTTTTACTTGGCGTGGTTTTCGCGTGTGTGCCAGATTTTTACAACCTTGGCAAGCGAATCGCAACGTGGTCCTCACGCCCTTGTGCTTTCACATGCTGTATTTATGCTGCTACACGCACGTGCAGCGTGCTTGGTTTTTAGGAAACTGTTGAGCACAGATAAGAACAAACAGATGTGAAACTTAACGTAGGCCATGCGTTTCGTCAAAAATTTAACCGCGACGTTTTTGGTTGCTTCGCCTGTCGAAATTAATGATCGTGTTCCCGCTAGCCAAGTACGATTTCCACAATTCAGTGTCATTGAACGCTTTTGCGTTGAAAGTAGTAACAAGCGCAGTGCTCCTGTGACACTCTAGTAAGGATTCAGAAATTATTTATTGACCGTAGGCTACTTTTAGAGCGTCAATATCGTCATTTTCGGCTTGGCGGTTTTCCATTTTCCCTCGAAACAGTGGGAGATGGGGCCTCACATGTGGATTGGCCTAGGGTCCTCGCATCACTTTAATCAGGCCCTGCACAGTCGTACAAATTCATACAAATAGAACTGTTAAAATTTTGCTGATTGATTCAAACTCTTCATCTGTGTGGAGACTACCAGGTTGATACGTTCTGGTAAAATAGTAAACCGTCTATTTTCTGAAGCAAAGACTATGAATACAAGTGTGAGAATGCTTTTGAAACGTAATTTTCAACTGGTGCGAAACGTGTAAATTTTTTACAGATTGAAAATGGAAGTGAATGCCTATCTGAAAAGAATTGGCTACAGTGGCCCGATCAACAACACGTATGCTACATTAAAGTTGCTGTGCGAATGTCATTTGAACACTATTCCATTTGACACCCTGGATATGTTCGGTGGTGATAGAAAGAAACTGCAACTAGAGAAAATTTATCGAAATATTGTAGTGAATCATAGGGGTGGTTTTTGTTGTGAGAACAACGGTCTTTTTTGTTGGTTGTTGCAAAACTTTGGTTTTGAGGTACAAGTTGTTCAAGCACAGACGTTTTCGTCGGGAAAGTTCAACAATGAGTTCGAGCATATGGCCCTGCTGGTAAGCTTTTCAAATATTTTATGATTATCTGCGAGTAATCTAAAAAACATTGTTTTTTCGACACGTTTCAGCTGTTGTGATTCAGGACAATAAGGTGGGAAATGTACTTTTTAAATTTTATTCGCGTATAATTAAAATACCAAACAAAAAATGAGTGTTGACACATTCTTGCGGCAGGGGCACCGGCTTGCAAGAAGCGTTTTTTTTGCCAGCATGGGCGTCGGAAGGATTTTTCCAGGGGGGGCACTAGGGGATTTTTTCAAAATTTTTCTAGGGCTGGCCAAAAGTGGTGAAGTTTGTTTTTTCCCATTCGAAACTAAGAAAACAACCTGTTTTGTTAAAATTTTCCAAATCTAGGGGGGACCAAAGCGCTACTGGTCTTCCTTCCGACGCCCATGAGTGCCAGGCAGTTCCATGCTACTACTTCACCGGTTGACTATCTGTAATACTTCCCTAAAATGAAGTGAAACGAAGAAAAGCATCCCCAAGTATTTCAAGAACCAGAAATGTAAAAATCTTTACCACTTCTCATTTGTACGGATTAACTGTAATATTTCCCAATCCACACGTTTCATTGTGCTACTATCTTTACCGTTACTGCCCTGATTTTTTTCTAAAACGTTTAAAAAACACACGTGTGGCCGAAAATTTTTTTAAAAACTTCGCTGATTTGCCAGACGTTGTCAAAGGGTAGAGGTCACCCTCGCCTTCGTCACCGTCCCGTGCGCCTATTTTTGTGTGTATGTACGTTTATGGTACTGCTGGATGTGAGGAAACACCACAAAATGCTTTTCATTTCTTCGACAGTTCATGTGACATATTTACCCAAAGTTTTTAGGCTGTGGAATCTCGAATCACTACGCCTTTCAAATTTGCAATGTTTTTATGTTCTGCAAACAACTTTATTAAGCAATGTGCATGTTACTTACAGCTAACATAATAACTTGTGGTCAAAATGTTTCACCGATCGCTATGGAAAACTATCCAAAGATGGGATAGGCGGTTCGAGGGATGCTTACATGTTGTTATACGAAAATAGTATCTGCACAAGTCTCGAATGGAGCGAAAAACGTATAGAACCTTATAAAAACAGCCATCGCCTAGATTTAGACTAGACAGGTGATAAAATGACTTCTATTGGTGTTTATGGGAGAAAGTGAGCTGTTGAGGATGGTGAGTACTTTTTTAAGTATATGCGTACTCAGTGCCCTTTGCGTGATTAGAAGTAATGAAACCTAGTATCGTTGGAATTGTGTGACTTTTAAGGTAATTTCAAGCGATGGAAAAGTCCGGTTGACCGATGTCGGCTGGGGAGGAGACTGCTATAAGGTGCCATTGGAATTTATCGAAAATCTTGAACAAGCTCAGGAAAACGGCGTCTTCAGAATAACAAGGCCAGATGGGGACAAGTTTATCGTACAACGTCAGCCCAAGGCAGTAATTAACATGGACGGTGAGGTGAATTGATCCGCAAAACCTTTTGATAAATAATGACACAAATTTGAATTATCGCAGGATCACCGTGTGATGAACATTGACCATCTTTTATAACTTGTGTTCTGGCTTGTTCAATTTAGTCTTCAGTTTGTTTGCTTTCTCTGCTCTTGCTTCAGCCTTTCAATGTTTCACGCGTAGGCATTGCTCGCAGCTTTCAGGACTGAGAATGGGTAGCATTACGTGAAATCGATTTCCTTAAAAAATTGCTCTATTGATCCGCTTGTGTCACCTTTGTGGTCCACCACGAAATAGCGATACGGCAAAGCAATAAACTAACCAAGCTCACTTTAACAACAACACAAAATTAACTGTATATACCAAAATAACACAGCATAACTGTACAAAACCGAAACCTGCTCAAAAATATCTATTTCAGCATAAAATTGAGTACTGCAATTATCCAGTACAGTAGAGTTGGTTTCCCGACAGGCACAAAAACGTGTCCTACGTGCACCGAGTACATTTTCCTTCTGCTCATAAGAAAATGAGCTAAAACTTGTTGCTTGTAGGCTAATTTCTACTCCATCTCCAATAGCTACTTCCCCATCATAGTTCAATTTTTGTTTTAATATAAGATAATTGCAACCTGAAACGGAAACTTTACAAATTGCAGCTACTCTACAGTCTGCAAATACCTCACAGCAGGTCATGTGACTAAACTCAGGTCTACTCTCTACTCCAGGTCGATTGCGTCACACGAGGCGAAAACAAAACTGAAGATTACATGCCTTTGATTCCAATAGCAATTTTGTAGTGTTTACGAAAATTGAATCTTCCGTAATGAAAACCAAGATATTTCGATGATAAACAAAGACTTTTGAATAGAATAAATTTTACAATACAACACACAAGAAAAAAATGTTGGCAGCTTTCATACGTTTTGCGCATTTCTATCATAAACGTAATTATTTTCAAAAAATTTATTTGGAAACATGCATTCAATCGAAAATTTTTTGAATGCTTGTTTCCCATTCCGCATGCGTGTTTCCCCAATTTTTTTACAGAATTCAATAGCAAAAACAAACGCGCTTGAAAGACGTTTTTATGACAACTAACTCAAATTGTAAGAAGCCTTTAACAACATTGATTTACGAGAAGCTCTTGTTTTTTATTTTTCCTCCTGTTTATAATTTAAAATTTAATTGAAGGTTTTGTAGTAAATACGTTTTTTCACTGAAAGTAAGACAAGCACTGCAAGTAAGGTATGCAGTGCATGCCTTATTTTCGTGCAAAACGGCCAAAATAAGAAAATTTTGAATACATTTTTTACATTTTGTGGGAAACGGACGACAAAGCGTATACCGTACACTGCATAAAGATCTTTTCTCAACCATAAATCATCTATTCTGCAAAAAGAGTCGAGCTACGTGCAGGCGTGAAGCGAAAAAAGCATTTACTTCAGATAGTGTTTTTGTAACCCGCTTTTCCCTAACTATGTTGTCCCAAAAATTATTTTCACTTCCTTCAGAATGGGTTTTCGCCAAAAAAGGGTTTTCAAGCCTTGCAATTCAAAGCAATGTATCTTCTAACCGTTGGGTTTCTGCAGATTTCATTGTCTGTCTCATTGGCTGTGCCTGTAAATGTTTCAAAATTTGCGATAGAGCTTAAACTGAAAAAGCTTCGTCAGGATCACAAAACAACCAAACGGCAGTCCAAAGAAAATTCTGCTGACAATGCGCGTCATACGTCACAACGTATCTCAAAAAATAAAATGAGTGTAACTGTTCTGAAACTTAGATATCCATTGCAACCAAAAGGCTACGCGGTTTAAAAGTTTTTCTCACTTGTGTGGACGCACCGCAAAAAAATCAAGCCAGTCTATTTGGAAAAACTGAGTCCATAGCAGTGACATCAAAATTAAAAGCGAGTCCAAGCACATTGCTAAAGTGTAAAGTTTGATTTCAACCTGGGAGCGTCAAGTCAGTTGAAAATAAGTTGGAGTTTGGCCTTGAATTTGGAAATGCACCAGACACTAGGGCTTTTTACACGACGATATAAGTTAGCTCATTAGCTCACTTTCCTGGTCACGTGACATGATTTCTGATTCACCGAATGCTTGAGTGGTCGAATGAGCTTAAGAGAAAGTCACCACAACACGTCAGTGTTGCCGTTTTAGCTGGTTTGCGGCTAAATCTAGCAGGATTTTCTCACTGTTAGCTGAGAAATTTTCAATCTAGCAGTTAGCTGTTTTTCTAGCAGGATTTCAAAAACCGTTGGGGTGGTTTAGCCGGTAACAAATTCCTGACCAAAAATTTGTTTCAACAGTTTTTCGAGATAAAAATGTTTACACTTTTTTATCAAAAAACACTTAATTTTCTGTAGGACACCTTACATTGAGCAACACCAGGACTAGGCACAACCACCTGCTTTCAATCATTTGGAATTTTTATTATGAGGCAACGAAGCTGCTTCAAGCAGATAATTGTGTATAACAAGTTGACCTAACTAGATGGCTTGGTAAAGCTTAAATGATTTTGCTTCTGTGCTTAGCGAGCGCGTTAGCTTACACGGCTTCATTCCTTAGAAAGTTGTAGAGTACGAGACAATGCTCAATCTGTTTATCACTGAGTAATATTCTGCTGTATAAACACATGCGACCATCTGAAAAAGATTGTTAAGAACTGAAACTGTGTGTCATACAAAACGGAGGTAAGCTGCACTTACGTTGCTCAAAATGTCGATGGAAAAAATTGTGGTTGCCAAGACAAACATTTTCTGCTCTTGTCCGGTGAAGGTGCAAGACGAAAAATTAATATGTAACTTCGTAAGTTGATTTTTAATCACCTCAAAAACAGCAGTTTTTTTGGCAGAATTTCACTACTTTTAGCATCTGAATAGAATTTTAGCTGAAAACTTGTGACATGATTTTTAGCAGAATGTAGCAGTTTTTTGTAACATATTTCAGCGGTTTTATGTGACAACCATCTGGCAACACTGCAGCACGTTCGTAGTTGCTTGGTTCGTATGTAAGCTCGCCGGTAAAAGTGTGTTCGCGAACCAGGTGCCGTAAACTTTGGCAGTCGCCCTAACGTTAGTGCTTCTTACCCTGGGTTGGATCGAACCCCTAGAGCTCGACGGAGCCGTTTCAGGGGTTCGACGAAGGTCATCTGAAACACGATTAAAACCGTGGTTATATCACAGCAAGTTAACCATGGTCACCTCTGTATACCATAAATTCATTTCAGTAACCCATTTTTACTTTCTTGTATTTTGGGCAAAAATGGGTTTCGGCAAAAGCTTGGAAAACTACGTAAGGGTTCGGCGTGTTTGTAAAAGTTAAGAACCACGGCCCTAACGCCTGCTTGTGGTTGGATGATGCAAGAGTGAATTTAAATCACGTCTACTGTTTTGAAATGATATAATGTGTTGGTTCTATCTTAGTTTTGCAATCCATATTGCAGTAATAACGACACCAAACCGCTGTGTGATTGTGGAGTGCAGTGAAATTCTGTAGGAGTGTAGGCTACGTAACAAGGTCTGGTTGTACTGGTTGTAGTACCGTCGCCCCGCTGTTTCACTGCAGTATATGAATGTCAATCACTGGAAAATGCAGTTGCAATTTACACACAAAATTTACAGCCTATTGACTTGTGTAGGCAAATTGCTGATGGTGATTTGCCGTCACGTAGTAGTGTAGGACACCATGCTTGCTGGAATGTAATGTAATCGTGTTCCAACTGCAGAAAATTGAGTGGTGTAGCAGGCATTTGCAGGATTGTGATCATCCCTTTGTTTTGTCTGACGATCATCCCTTTGCCTGACATGCTGAAATGTTGCAGTAGTCTGTGCAAAGAATTGAATGGTAATCCTGGCCAAATCTGTTTTTGCCCTTCATCACTCAACGATCTGGGTTTTGTGAAAATTAATGACTACTGTGCCTCTTAAGTGCTGTTGCAGAAGACTGTTCTTCGTTTGTCGTTTGTAATTGGAAAACCTACAGCTCTGCAACGGCCAAAGAATTAGTTTACTCGTGAAGCTGGTGCCGTTAGCCAACTCTTCTTACAACGGATATGCCAGGTCTAAACTAAAAATACATTAAACATATACCAAATTCATCTGTAACAAAAACGTTAAAACTTAATGCTTCTTTCTCTATGTTTTTCTAACACTTCACTTAAATGATCAGCAGTTGCTGTTGTGCAGTGGCATCAGAAAGAAGCTGCAACCACAATTTCTACTTTCTTAACTTCAGCAGTAACAGATTTATTAACCACTGGAATATTCAACTTTTCACCACCTGCAACTGCATTTTGTTTTCTTTTGTGATCCACCGACCACCGCATTATTCTGCCGCATAATAGCTGCTTTGCTGTTTCTAATTTTTTTCATTCACAATTTGCAGAAGGGATATACAGCATCAGTAGAATCCTCTTTTGCAAGGTGTGCAAACTCTATCAGTCACTCTTCTCTAAATCTTGTGCCACTCTAATCCGCCGCTGTCCAATCTTTGGCTGAATAAAAACACGTACCAAGAGCAACGTTCAGTGTTTCAGAACCTTCCAACTATCTTCCAGTCTCGTTCTCCGCTTACCCAAAGTGCACGCTTACTTCCATGTTAAACAAAATCACTTAACCTTTTTTATAGTTTTAACACCATTATGTTTTCTCTGTTAACGCTTTGCAATAAAACATATAATTTGGATTTTAAGTCTTAACTAAACGCTCCAACAAAAATATACCAAATATATACCAAATTTTTCATATGTACCAAATCGAAAATTTATACACCTAGCACTTTGAAAATTTGGTATATATATACAGTATATATATATACCGGTTGGCAACACTGCAGCTAGCCTAACGACCGCAGCACAGAACACCTAACCCAGTCGTTCTGAAGCTTCATGTAAACAGACAGCTCCAAGGTTCTCGTTTTGGTTCAGTTGCAATGAGCTCTCTTGACACTTGCTAGCACGACCATGTAATTGTAAATAGATCTACTGGTGCAACCGTGCTTGTTTTTATAGTTCGTGAACTTGAAAAACTACGATAATAATTCTAAATTTTTTCTTGGTTGATTCGGTTAATCTGGTGATAGCTGAGTTCGTATCAAAATGTCTGAACCAAAGTTTTAATGGCTAAGAAATACGTTGAAATGTTGGGAGACTGATGAAAAGTACCTTATAGCCGTTGCCTTTGGTAAGCCGGAAAGTGTTATGCAAATCAGTGTAGACGTTAAGAATTAAATTGCTATATGCTGCACTCACTGCTGAAATTTTTTAATGTTACAGGATCAAAGCGAAAAGCAAAAGAAGAAAAATGGCAAACAATGTATAGATTCGACTGCATTCCTCGCAAGTTGAGCGATTTCGAGCTAATGTGCGACTATGTGCAAGACGACGACGACGGCTTTCTCAAGCGCAATACTCTTTGCAGTCTTTTCAAGCCAGGGGGAGCTGTGGTGATGTGGGGATCATGCTTCAGAGAAAAGAAATATGTTGACCCAATGACCGAAAAAATAGTGGATGTCACGGTTTGTAAAGATCAAGATGAACTGAAGAAGTTGGTGAAAAAACACTTCGGATTTGATTTGATGTTTGAAGTGAAAGTAGAGTCAAAAGATCAGTATGAAATAGTGGTGTAGGCATTTCGGAAATTTGCAGTTGTAAACCGTCATCACCAGAGCATCTCACCTCATCACCAGAGCATCTGAGAGAAATTATTCCAGTGTCTGCGAAAACCGATACGACCCCCTAGCTTCTAGGGCCCTCGTAATCAGAATATGGATTAAACAACCATGCTGAGATTTACAAATATAACTACGAGCGCTCTGGTTGCAGAAAGCAACCATAAATTTTGTGCAGAAAAATGTAGGGTTCGTACTTTCATCCTTCTAGGCCCCAGTACCTACCGGACCCGAGAACGATGTACCTCTTGCATCTCCCTCTCGTTGGCCCTGTTCATCATTGATTCGAACTGAATATATGATACAGGTTTCCACATTTCATTTATCCTTGCCCAGCCAATTGTACTGCTTTTATCATAATCAAACTTTGACGATGCCTTCTCATGATCAGATTTTGATGATGCTGTCCCATGATCAAATTTTGATGGTGCTTTCTCATGATCATATTCTGATGATGCTTTTTCATGATCAAATAGCTTGTTTTCTTGACCTTGAACCAGTTTGAGTTTGGCGAAATAAGAACTACATAATTTTTCAAATTTTGTTCTTTATGTAAAAATACAATACGTTGTAAATTTCGTATGGACTACGGAATTGTTTTTAATAAGCGCGAAATTTGAGGAATAATGATCAAAAATTCTGTGAAGCAATTTGAAGTTAGTACTTCTGTGAAGCGCGATGTCATCCATTGCGCCCAGCCGGTAACGCCCTGCGTCCCAGAACACTGTAGGGCTTTGTTGGGCACAACTTAGATTTGTTTCAGCAAGCATTTCATTGATTAATGTAATAACAACTGTTTCTGACAAAAATTGTGATTGAGCTTGCTGTTTTATCTTTTGACAAAATATGTTAGGCGTCAGGAAGATATAGGCCTAATAAAATTTATAGGCTTAGGAGAAAATGCCATTTTGGGCAAAATCGTTAGACTGGAACCTGTTCGCTGTTGAGCGATAGTGTTTTATGCGGGGTATGATCAATGCCGGCGCTACCACTAGGCGGCTGCCTAGGGCGCTCGGCCAAATGGGGCGCCAAAAATACAACTGTGTGGTTCAGAAAGTGACGAACGTACACCAAGTAAAAGTGAATGAACATGATGAAAGTGAATGGAACACACGTTGTCGCAGTTTAGAAGATATAGGTACTGCATTATTTCAGGTTTGCTCCAGAAGGGTTAATATTTTTCGTATTGATTTCAATTTCACACCAACAAGATAAGCACGTCGCAATTTGGTATAACTTGTATTCATCAAATAAACTTTCCTAATGTACAACAAACGTCCTTATTTCCGTAATGTACATCGTGATGATGGAGTAAGAATCTTTGTATATGAGAGGTGAGCGCTGGAAAGGATTTTGCCTAGGGTGCTTACACGTCGATCAATGGTGTGCTGTCACGGCCAGCAAATCATGCTCTCCAGGCCATACTTATCAAGTTCACTACAAAATTATAAGGTTACTGTCTCTGTTTTTTACATTTCTTGATTTTTCCGCTGCGACCCTTTTGCCAGAGTAGGTTTATGTCAAAGCACTCCCGTCGCCAGGATTTTGTAGCAGGGGGGCCCAAAAACCAGAAGGATGGGCCAAAAACCAGAAGGGGGTCACATTTTTAAAATGCAGTATTGGATTATGTAGCAACCGGGGCGCCAAACGTGAAGTGGGGGGACACCGATTTCAAATGGGGGGGCCGGGCACCACTGGCCCCCCCGCTGGCGACGGCCCTGTGTCAAAGTCTTCACTAAATTACTTTTCTGTCATCCAGGGTAGTGAGGTTAGGAAAAGCTGTCGAAACGCCAGCATTATTAGCGTTAGTAGCCAGGTTGACCAATAAAATTTCAGTAATAGGGCGCATCACCTTTATTTTTTAACCAAACAGCAGGGGCATGCAGAGACAGTGGCGTGGCCAGCCCAAAATTTTGGGGGGCCAAAAGGTTTGATTTTAGGCGAGCAACAATGTTTCTTAGGGATACCGCCCCTCAAAGGACAAAATGACTAAATATGTTTAAAATTTTGGGGGGCATGGCCTCCAGGGTTCCCATGGCTACGCCTATGTGCAATGGTCTGGTGATGCCAGGCCAACTGCTTGATTGTATGACCACCACCAAATGCGAGTTTCGTAGTGACGAATGTAAGAAAAACAGGCATTTAAAAAATACATAAAACCTAGTGTTGGCACAAAACAACTTTCAAAATATTTAAATAAATATATTTCAAAGGAACTTTTTTGTTTTTAATGTGTTGTTCTCAAAAATTTTGTTTTATTACTTGGGCCTGAGACCTATACTTATGTTTAAAAGCAAGATTCTTCTATTGATGGGCAGGCCCGTAACCAGCTTGGGACACCAAGGGAGGTAAAGTTTTTTTTGTGAGGGGCCCAGTTTTTTAAACTATGCCCACTAGCTCAAAAATATGTACAACACATTTTTCCAGGGAGGGCAAAAATTTTTCTAGGAGGGGCTTTGCGCCCCTTGGTTACGGACCTGGTAATGAGTATGCATTGAGGAAATAGATTTTGCGTTTATGCGTGCAATTAAGTATCAAATAGGTCCGCCAGAAAAGGATAGTAGTTGTGAAAAGTAGTAGGAAATGCAGTTGTCTATTTTTTATTATAGTTTACATTGTATCTGAAACTGTACAACTATGCAATTTGATGCATTACTGCCCTCTATCTTTTTTCTGAACTCTCCACAACTTGCAAAGGATATAAACAGATGAAGAAGTAACTTTTCTTGTTTAACGAGAACATATAAACAATTCAGTTACACACACACACACACTTATAAATGTATGTTTCTCAAATGAGTTCTCCTATCAGAAAATCATTGTATTACCTCATTTTTACGTCGACTGAAAGGAATTATCTTTCAATCCTGATTAAATACCAAAATCTTTTTTGCAACAACTAAAAGCGAAGAATCTGTCGCCAACTAGTCACTTGTGGCACACTTTGCACTGCTACTAAAAATGAAGCCAAGCAGACAAAACAGTATCATAACATGAAGCATTTTTTACTCAACTTTGAACAAGAAAGGTTGAAAGGTCTGGGTTTTTGTTCACTGTACTGTACGATTTGTCGAGTCATCGGTTTGCAAGCTCGAGTCAATGTCGAGCCATACGAAGTTTCACGTTTTTTCTCCGACATTTTTTTGCTATGAAATGTCGTCCAAACATGCATATAAAATGGTGCCCGATAAGATAGAAAATGGTGCCAACATGCTATGAAATAGCGCCCGATAAGTTAGAAAGTGGTGTCTAATGTTGTTTTAACAAGTTTGATTGCAGGTTATTTATACCTATGTTTTCTCAGTTTGCATTTTACTTGTCTCGTTCACTCTCATTTTTTAAATCTAGCCCAACCTTGCTGCAAGTTTTGCAGGCTCTCAGTTAGCGTGGTGGTGAATTTGTGATTCCCCACGAACGGGATGAGCGTGGTTACAGGGGTGGCTCGTCTGGATGGGCTGCAGCCCTCCCTGAAAAATGTAAGGCAGAAGATTCCGCCAAACGGCCAAACTCGCCTCAAGCTCGGATTTAGTTACGAAAATTTTACAACGCAATAATTTTCGGTACTTCCGACACTATTTTGGCTCAACGTTTCCAAGGAATCCAACAAAACCAATGTTTCGCTGTTTTCCAACCACGCCGCTTGTGCGATGACGTTTTGAGCACACTTGCCGATGAATTTGGCGATTTCGGGGCTGTCTTCGGCACAGCCCAAAAGGAAAGAAACCAAACAATTGGCTACAAAAAACATGGTGGTATATCTGCCTATCGCAAAGCGTTTTTGATATTTTGACTACGAATTTTTAAAGAAAAAACGGAGAAAATATGATCTTGACTGTTTTTACTACCTGATTTTCTTGGATATTGAATTTATAATTAAGTTTAACAAAGCTTTTACTAGTACTTTGACGATTTTGGCGGCATTGGATTCAAATCTGGTCGCCAATCTCGGGCTGCGAAAATACAGCCCTTCGTTTATCTGCACCAGTGCAGCTTGCAACAATTAATAGGCTAAGCTGATGGGATTTCTAGGGTTGGCGTTTGAAGATGTACGGCAGTAGTTGGTGGAACTCATTCTTAGACAACAAAAGATGTGACTGGTTTAAAACATTGAAATATGAAAATTTTAAAGCATGAGAAATCTGGTAAGCCTATAACAAGTGTTCAAGTAGACCTTTAATTTTTTGGTAAGGTGAATATTGCAGCTGTAACTGATTCAGGATACAAACTTTTACTGGAAAAGCATAACAATCCAGTTAAAAACAAACGAGAAATCTTGTGTAAAATCATAAACTGTTCGAAAGTTTTTGGAAAATTTAAACTTCATTTGAAGGAACATGATTAAAGTACCAGCGCAAAGAAAGTGGCTCTAGCCTAGGTCTGCTGCCATGACACGGTTTGAATGGCATGCGGAGCTTTGTCTTGTATATACTGTATTGTATTGAGTAACGTCTTCAATCCCACGCGCAAGGCGCTTGAATTTAAGCATGCATCCCAGTAACATGGAAAACGCAAACATATGAAGGAAGACGAGGATACATACATGGCGGTAGTAGAGAGTATACGCATGATGGCGCAAATACATTTACTTTGATGAAACACAAGTTTTTGAGACATGTGCATGAACGACGTCATCATGCTTATTATAATGTAATACTGCGATGACTTCCACGTACATCGATTTATAAAATGCATGAGGGAGTGGGAGGCTGCTAAGGACCAAGGATCATCTAGGCTGCAGACCTCTCAAGGGCGAAACTGCTTATTTTGTAAAGGGAACAGTGCATAATAGTTAGTAAAAGTCTTTTGCTCTGGGTATAAAATGTAATATGG
>JGI24158J21664_10004825_pt1 | contig 17454 bp, 12 predicted proteins | sample Ectturendosymbi3_FD_21664 | JGI IMG/M metagenome (IMG submission 21664)
CTCCTTATTTCTCTAGCTGTATTTTCGCTTTAGCTGTATCAGCTTTTTTTAAGGAAAATGTTAGGTACCTGGAGTGGACCTGTAGAGACCCGATTTCTCTGATTCTAGGAACCCGATGATAATTTTCTCTGATTCTAGGAACCTGATTTTCAATTCTGGGGACCCGAATCGGGGCCCTAAAACACCTTAAAAAAACCTGGCTGTATTAAAATGTCTTTCTCTATAAACAGCAAGGTCAGTCGGTCTTGGTTTTCGGTGGCAAGAATGAACTCTTAACTCTTCAATGCTGAGAAGCTCTTTACCTCTGAGCAAACCAGATTATTATGTTACAGCTGCGCGTTCACCAGAGGCTGGTGAACGCCTTGTCATTGCAAAACTCCATGCTACAGCACTGCCCCTTTTTCTTCTTCATTCTTTGTTTACTGATTATAGCCAAAGCGTTCACCAAGGTGAGGTGAACGCCTTGCGATGATTCGAACTCGTTTGAAACCGGTCAGGCGCGCAATCCATGAGTTGTTCAACCATGACGAAAGTATTTCAATCAAGGCAGGGTTTCTTTAAATATGAATAAATATAAACAGAGAAAAGGCAAGGACAAATTCCATTTTTGTTTGAATAGTTTAGAACAGGTCCAGTGCAAAAATTAAGAGGGTATTATGCCTCTTAAGAAAGCCAAGTCAGTGTGCGTTGTAAGTGCCAATACACTGCAGCAGGTGGAGAAGTGTGTTGGGGTGGTATTCCCGAGTGACGGAAGGCAGAGCAAGGAGATCGTCGGATTGGAAAGAGAAACACAGTATTGCGACGCTTGATCGCACAGTGGTCATAAAACTGAATCTTTGAAACTCCGCAAAGATTTCAGTTTCAAAATCGTTTTTTGTTCCGATCCTCATCTATATGGACATGAACCTTGAGCAACATGACCGAAAGAGTGCTATCTCAACTGCAAGCGACGGACATCGGAATGTGCGAAGAGTTTGAAACCAACAGAGATTGCTAAAAACCGTGAGCTATTGCGGTCAGCTCGAGCTTCTGCGCCCGCGACACTACCGAGAGGGAAAGTAGCGTATGGAGAGATTAGCCCATTTCAAATATCCACACTGTTTTCAGTTAATACCTGGCCAGCATAAGAAAAGCAAATTCACACAGATCATTTTTAATCGTTCGGGGGGAGGGGGCCAAGAAATTGTTAGACTCTATTTATGGAGGCGGTGTGAAATTGTTTGCATGTTACGACACAACGGGGAGAGTTTTGCTAAAATAAATCTTGACATTATTCATCGGCAGCACCAAAGCTTGAAACGTTTTCTACCTTGCGTCGTAAATAATTCAGGTTCGAATCTTTATGTAGAGCCAACACGGAAAGATGAAAGCAAATTAAGCAACAACTTTTTCTGTACGTATGAGGCAGACGCTTGCATTGTTAAAGAAATAACCGCTAGCAAGCACGGATGGCCGCAACGCGGAAAAACCTGCAACATTTTAGATCTTTTCCCAATTTTTCTGGCTTAGTTTGTGAAAGGGACTAATCTTTCCTGGGTGGATCTCAAGTAATGACAGACCGGTTCAACCACTAAAATGGCCCGTATGGGTCTTTTCCTCCGAATCTCACACGTTTTGCATTCTCTCGTTTCTNAACAGTTTGAGTTNAGCATTTATCCAAAAAAAACGGTGACTGGCGTTTGGCTAATGATTGATGTTACCATCGTGGGCGTCGATAAACTCATGTATTTATAACTGCCTACAGTGAATTCATCTATTTACAACTACCTACAGTACTGATCAATTACGCACAACTGAAGATGACCGACCGCATATCACGTGCTGTGTATGGGATGTAGCACCGTTTTGTTAAATTCGCCTAGCTTGCGTTGCAAGTTATAGCGTGCAGTGGTTTGTTCCCGTACACTGTGAGGTTTAGGACAAAACAGCAGTTTTTACACGTACGGCTGGTCGAAAATTATATTTTTCTTCAGAAAAAAAAAAAACTTGGCAAACTCAACGAAACGAATTGCGCAAACAGACAAACGTAGTGCTTGGAGAAAAAAATAAGCCTTCGCTCTCGGCAAAAATACGTCACAAGTCAAAAAGCGGAGGACGGATCAACACGAGGCAGAGCAAACAACAAACGTAACACTGGAAGTGAGGCATGAAGCGCACGCCATGCATGTCACGTAGCCTGCTGGACACCCGTGAAAAAATGCGCTCAATTTCGAAAACCAGCTTCCAATTCATTCTTGTACAATCCATCATTACAGATACGCACGTATGATGTAAAGCAGTGGTTCTCAAATGGGGGTGCACGTACCACTTGCGGTACGAAAAGGTGCTCCAACTGTTACGCGAATCTTTAAATGGAATTTTTAACGTAAACGTAGAATAGTTATTATTTGTAATTATTGTGCTAATGATTACGGTCATGGGGGTACTTGGTAGATAAAATGTTGCCCAAAGGATACATCACGAAAAAAGGTTGAGAACCGCTGTAAAGAACAGCCACAGACCAGGGATCCAGTAAAATTCTACCAAGTCGTACGACCTTACTCTGATTGAGTTGATGGTGAGTTCCAAGAAGACACGAGATGTTTATCCGAGTGGTGAACTAACCTTTGGAACTTCTGTATAAGCTTTTTTCCCGACAAATGTGGCAAAGCCTTGTTTTATATTTTTTACCCCAGCAACGTGTGGCATGCGTGGCGCAAACCCTCGGCCAATCCTACGCATCGTGCAGTGACGCGTTCCGGGTAAAGGCGAGACTGGTCACTCGCGCAACGCCCGCGCATGTTACGTATCCCATCAAAACTTACATAAGCTCTGCACAAATGTTTTTCAAGCACGTTCGAGTAAATGGTCACGAGCAGGGGCGTAGCGAGGGGGGGCAAGGGGGACAATGCAATTTTTATTTTCATTCACTTTAAATTACTCCCAAACTGTGATGCCATAGGCAAGTTAAGTGCTAAGGGAACAACAAGGATAGTTTGAAACCAGTTCAGTTCAGAGGAACACAAGAGTAGATATCAAAGAAGAAATCCGTTTTGAACCGAAGTGTCAGTGGACACGTGGAAATCTACCAGTGCATTGCACATGATAACAGGCACAAAAGACCATTGCATCGGAAATGCCGAGTTTAACATTTTGATACTGTACATACACGTTAATGAAAAGCTTACTGGGCCGCCTTCAACTAGACCGCATGCGGCCTGCGCGTTGGACACAGCTGGTTTAGACCAAGCACAAGATACAAGAGGCCGATTTTCAAAACATTATTTTCCTCTAGAAAGAACTATTTGATAAAAACGGCAAACCTCAGCCGATTGCACGTAGATACAAATACCACCAACAAGGGCGACATATTACAGACCAAGTCAAAACAAAGGCTTTCATTTTGTATCTTGATTCTTGCCTGTCTTTTAGGGAAAGGCATTTGTATCAATTACGAGTTGACAGCAGTGTAGGTGTTAGACTAAGTTTCACAGTCAAGGAAAGTTTTGCCCATTTCGTTCGGCTATTTCAAAACAGATGTTTATGAAAGTAAGCTTCATTGTTTCCCAAAGAGGAATGCAAATTGCCCGTATCCGCTATACCAGTGGTTCCCAAACCTTTTCGAACCGTTACCCAAATCACGGTAGCGATTGTATCTTATTACCCTCAATAAAAACTTTTCCCATTTCATGTCGAATATTTCTTTTCCAGTGATCGCTCATAATACAGAACAACATTGTGGTTTTGGTTCCGCGTTATCCCCAGAAGAACCGCATATTACCGGGGGTTAATTTAACCCCAGTTTGGGAACCACTGCGCTATACCATAGTAACTGCATCAACTGCTGGAGAACTAAGCTGTCATAGTTTTGTCATCGGATTCACTCGCACTGGAGTTTTGTTTAACAAAACGCAGTAAGAAACCTATTTAAATGTTAAAACAGGTTGCTTTTAGTTCGCATATAAAGAGGATGTAAGCCTCGATGAGTTTAACTAATACTCAAACCAAGCGCGCAAATGTTTACAAGACAAAACGAACCATACAAAAGGCACTCCAACATTACCACACCGAAACTTAATTCATTGATTTAGATTTTAGAGCACTTTATTCGGTTTTGGAACGTTGAAATTGAAATACATAATGTACATTTCACACTTGATTAAACGAGTTTTGTCTTGTGAGTGAAAACAATTACGCAGGCTCCGATTACGCAGGCTGAAGTTTAACACATGACAAAGAAAAAAGTGACAGCAAACAAATCCGCCAAAAACAACAACGACGTCGTGGAACGAGGAGGGGAGGGTGTTTCAGATCAACCAATCAGCAGTGACCCGTATTTCAACATCGCGAAGCAACATTTTCTTGCGAGTCTCAATCCACACCATTTCATGATACAAATCAATAATGCTCTAGAAGCAGTTTGAGCTACCCAGTGAAATTTGTTTAGCTTCGAATATTCATAAAAGGCTACCAACAACTAAACCAGACCACAGAAAACGAAAATCATGAGCATCGCATTTCATAACATTACCAGAAAAATTATTTAATGTCGCACTGGCGCCAAAACACAGACGCACAAATTTAGCTGTTGAAAAGACACCTTCATCGCGCGCATCGCGCCAACAATTCCCGGTACGGTTGTTTACGAAACAGAGGTGCATGGTTACGCATCACTTCGAAGGAACACAAGCGTTGGCGAAAATGGAAGACTTGCAGCGCGTGGGCATTTTTTTGCAATGACACGGCAGTGACGAAAAAGGCAGAAGTTGCAGAAAACCACATTGCAAGCTCGCCAACTCTGAGAAGCTACCGAGGCACGAGCTGTGGCCAACATTGTTTTTCGTGCAAAAGCTGCAGTTTGGCATTCACGATTTTACACGCGTTAGATTTCAAAACGGTGCAAACAGACCGTGCCAAGCAGACGAACAAACGTCGCACCACGCTCAAAAAACATACCGGGAACGTGTACTTGCGAACGTTAACGGAGTGAATTACCGTTACAGCGTTCCTCGAAACCGCAATGCGCTGTGCTCGGCGCGCGATATGGACGCCAACCTTGCTTGGAAAGCAGTGCGGGCAACGGCACGCCTTGACCGACTGCGAAAACAATACCCTCGGCTCACGCGGGCCGACTGCCGCAAGCTTCCTGCACCGCAGTGAAATCACGTGACACCTTTGCAGCTGTGTTCACGGACCTTGCCACAGAAACCTTAGCGGTCCGAGTGCCGGAGTTGTTTGCACGTCACTGAAAGCGGAAAAAAGTAAACAGGTTCGCGTAACCGAAGCGAGTGAAAAATGAAACTTTGCCGTATGGCGCAGAAAGGTTTGGGTACGTTTGTTCTTAATGCATATAGTTTCAAACGACGCTACAGGTTTTGGCTTGTGGTTTCAACAAGCAAATAACGGCTCAAATTGCGTTGATCCATTCTCGCTGGGCACGGCGGCGGGATACACGAAAACACGTTGCCCGAAAAAAACTACATTTCGTGATGTGAGTCGCCAACACGTAACAGCAACTTTTTAGCAATATGTATGTCTTCTCTTCATGTTTGTCACGGTTTCTAATAGAAACGAAAATCGGCATGCTTTGGCAAAGCCCCGCTAACACCAACCACACCTGCTGAACCGATTGCGTTCATGAAAAATTTTAAGCGTTTCACGGGTGATCTCCAGGGTTACCATGCAGCTCGCTGAAACGCTTCGCTTTTTCCAGCTCTTCGCCACACGGGTTCGGAAAACTGAACGATCTTTGGCGCGACGCCAATTGGTGCATTTTTTGACTCCTCCGTCCTCCTCGCAGACCAAGTGCGAGTGCTTGTTTTTACTACAGTACGGTCGGCGCGAAGCCTGGTGACGGCATGTGTCTTCTGCAGTCCTTCACCTTCGTCGCGGGTCTTTTGCAAACCTTGAGCGCTCATAAAACTTTATATGACTTGGTCGCTGCCGATTAGATCGGCCGGGCGCGCTTGGCGAATATCAGAATCGTAACTTCACGAGCTGCGTGAACTGAACGTAACAATAGGGTGCGAACGTCCGTCCGGCGAAACAATCAATTCGTTCGAAGACGCGGTAGAAAAATCACAGTTCGGGTCTCTTCGAAAATCAAGGGCATCTGGAAATGAAGAAAAGAAACGTAATGAAACATGCCTCCAGAAAGGGAAAAATACATCACTCATCGTTTGGAGGCTTCAAGCAAGTGCTACCTCAACACCTAGTGCATATTTTGTTCATTGCAGCAAAAATGCGGTGCAGTATGTGGCGCCTACGGTAGTTTCTTTTGCGGCGTAACTGAGAAGCAGAACAGATGTTGGCCGGCGGTGGCTGGCACGTGATGCAGAAATAACTTTTAATACTCAAACAATGAAAACGAGGGTGAAAACTACTGTAAAAGCAGTATACAGGACGATGAAAAGAATGGCTGACTTTTCAAAAAGCGAGCAAAGACGAGAGCGAAACTGGCACAACTAACAGTGCATATGAACGAACACAGCCTATCACTATGCANACTTCGTACAAACACTTGCGTGTAACCAGTGGATACGCGCTGACATGAAGCTGATGAAGNAGCTCTCAACCGTTTGGCGCCAATTTCGTGATGGCGTTATGCGGCACGAGGACCTAAAGCAATGGATTACATCAGCGCAGTTGAGTCAATCGAACCGCAGCTACTGTGAATCGACAGAGGGAGTTTAAGAAATCCATCCTTCTGCGAGCGAGCGAGCCTTTTCTTAAGCCGTCAATCCGAAACCGAGCCCAGGGCACCGGCGTCATGAATTTTAATGTATTGTTTACATTAAGTGGAGCAATCGAGCCATAACAGACAGGGGGAGGACTCCACAGCCGCGACTTCAAGTCAATTGATATCGCACAGGTCGGCAGCAAAGCGTTTCGCGGAAACCGGTAACTGTCAGACCACAAGCACGAGCTACACAACCCACGTCAGATTTTCGTGCGTTTCGGGTGCATATTGGCCAGGAGCAGTAAAACCTGTTCTTGTTTCACTGAAGTGCCGGCTGTGTCACTGCGAACGAAGACAACTAATCCAATTTAAGTGGAGTCACTGTCTGAAGCGTTAAATTCCACAAACAACAACAAAGACTCTGTTTGGAAAACTTTCCAAGCAAGCAGACGACTGGACCATACTACGCCATACGCGTTGTCAAAGCCATTCTTTCATGCAGCAGTGCACCAATTAGCGACCATTAAATAGGCTTCAATTCCCTGCCTACGATAAGCGAAGAACGGTGCACGTTCAACGCGAAATTCAAACGGTGTGCTCGTACCTATAAGCAGAGTCCTCACGCAGCGAAGGTATTAGGTCGTCGTGTTCGAAGGAGCGACGCAAGGTCAAGGCTAATACAGTACGATCAGGTGCAGTTAGTAAATGTTCGCCTCTCACAGCCTGCTTTGATTTCTACGTCACTGCTTCAGTGCTTCGCTCTGCATCCCTTTAATAAAGAGCGTCAGCTGAAACTGTGGTAAAAAAACATAAAAGCCGCAGGAAATGATGTGCTAGACATTGTGCTGTGCTGCTAAGCACTTCACAGAATAACAAAATTAAATCTGTACAGTTTCATATTGTCTGTTGTTTGTGATATTGCCGTTGCCCTACGTTCAAGTGCGGTTTACAGTAATTGTTTGACAGCATTTCATGCTGTTTGCAATCGAATGAAGGCGGTAGGCAGCCCCCCATTCTCTAGCGGCACGTGCGTCGTTTTCGTCATACTCGTAGACCGTTGACGCTGTGCTTCAAGTTGTTTTGGCAGAGTGGATTGTCATTTGAAAGTTGTGTGAAAAAAGTCATATTTCGGTAAAAACAGGTGAAAATTTCAATTTAATCAAATCAAGTGTTCTTACCCCTCTACATAAAGTTTTTGCCCCACTGTGCACACTCTCTCCAATCCTGCAGCGGCAATACCAGTAATGCACAGTTTTCTGCAGAAAATAAAATGTGCAACTGATACGAGATGGGCGGACAATTGCTCTCTACCAGGCGGGCGCGAGTAAACGTGCTGCGATTTGCGGATCTGCATATAATTGCAATGCGTGCGCAAATGCGGCCAAATCAGTTTGCTGGTTGTTCGAAGCGCACGACCCGTTCGGTTTTAGCGACTCGCGCAGGGATTACAGATGCAATTGAATCGAGGCCGTAAGCCGGCTTCAAAGACCGAGGTTCAAGTCCGCCTTCGACAGAGCGACGACAGTCAGCCGGGCGTCGATAATCGCTTATGCTGAAAACAAACACAGGCAGACATGAGGCGCACTCTGTTAAGCTGGGCCGCAAATTGCACGCGCGCGAAAGGAGCCTGGCCAAAATGAGCGCGAAAGTGTTAAAAGTTTCAGGGTCACTGCTCGCCATTCTCCGTCTTGGCGGCACCTGCAAGGGACCGTATGTTGATAAAAGAAGCAATCGCCCGTCGCGGAGGTTAAGAGATTACGAAATCAGCAGGCGCAGTGTTTTTGTTTCTTCGCCCATCAAGGATAAAGCGATTATAGGATCGGTGTTCGTGGCTAAGGATCCAACCAGTGAATATCCCCGAAAGTAGTTCTTACAGTTTTTCCTCGCAGTGGCTCTCCTAGACGCAATGCCGCGCCCAGAAAGCCGGTTGCAGGCTTGTTTTTAATAGAGTTTTAGTTTATTGCCATTTGACAGTGCAACAAAAATGAAAAAATATCAAGACCTTCTGAAGTTGCGGGTTGCATAATCGCAGACACCGAGACGCAAAAGTATTGCAACTGCATTTTCGCGCCATCTGTCTAAAGCAGTCGAAACACCAGCGCAGAAACCCATGTTAGCAGCCTCTAAAGCCTCTGTTGCGAGATCGCTTGCAAAGCCTGTTTCCTTTTGCTCGTCCTGCGACGACGCTTGAAAACGTGAGTTGGTCTGTACTCGATGCAGCAAATACGAGCCATGCTTCAAAACCTACCTGCAGTATGCCCAATCCTGCTAAGACCTTGCCTATTTAAAAATTGTATGCGACATAAAAAATTGACAGTCGGTACGAGCAAAGAAAAAAGTTTACATACTTCAGCCAACGAGCACCCTTACCAGAAGTCGGGGCAAAGATGCTGTCGCTAGCAGCCATCATGACTTACAGTCCAGGGGGTTGGTCTTTCCTTACAAATTTTGCTTCTGACCACTGTTGCAAGCTCGAGATTCATGCCATGATGTCACTAAGACTCGCAAATGCAACCTCATGTTCGAACTATTTCGGCTTCAGCGTCACATTACAAAGGGTTCTGGCACGAAAACAAGGACTACGCTCTTTGAAATGGACATGAAATGAGTAATGTCGCATCGCCGAACTGCATTGACCGCGCTCAGCAGCTACGGCCTGGTCGGATTGCAAGTTTGTGGCCTCATTGCAGATTCGTGAGGATGCGGGCGCTTCGCTCGTGGTTCCGTTTCTGCTTTCGACCGAAATACCCAAACGACGCTTGCACGCGTCATCGCTACGCGGCACTCCACCCAAGTCCTTCCTGTGCCGGGCTACGCTTTGCCTGAGTCCTGACCCACAACTTTTACTGAACCTCGAAGTGCTTTGCTTGCAAATCCTTTTCGTCGTTAAAGGAAAACGTTGTTTTTCCACATTTGCAAGCATTATGGGTAAATTGCAACACATGAGCACCCCCTAACACTGATCGTGAAAAGCGACTGCGATTTTGTATTGGATGAAAAGATCTTGTCTTGTCTTACCGACGTTTGAGGGGCGCGCTTTACCAATCCCAACGGCCTGCAACTCCTTGCGTTCATTGTAGGAAGTTAAGCACAGAATCTCTTATCGAGAGATTGCGCGTTGCACTACAATAATGATGACCATTGGTCGTTGTTGGACTTCATGTACACGAAACCAAAGCAGCGTGACACTGAATCATGCTGTCCAACTTCAGTTTTCGCGACTGCAAAAGAGAAGTCGAACTGTTTCTCGGCTGTAAAGGCTGCAAAAAGAAGTGTAGGGGCTCGGTCACACTGATCGTAACAGACCGGGGACAGCGTTCTTATTAATCATCGAATGCTTGTCGGAAAAGCGTGCCGCCTGTGCCGTGGTGTATTGTCCTTACGATCTTTTGACCACAAGCACGATTAAAACAACACGAAGTCGTCGTTTTTCTTTCGACGAAAGCGAGGCGGTGACAACAGACAGACAAGCGTTAACGCGAAGATTACGAAACGACATGCTTCGTCCTGAGCAGGGCGGCGGCGGCACGCGAACGGAGTAGTGGAACCAACAAAAAATCTTTCGTTTAGGACTCAGCGGACCGTATGTGGTGGCAACAAGAAAGCGATACGACCAGCGGTTGGCAGCTTTATTAGTCAGGGAGCGCTGCGGTCGACCGGAAAAGGCATTGTGTCCATGTAACTGGCGTTTGCAAAATGCCAAAGCGTAGCAAACTCGAAACGTGCGTCGCGTTCTTTCTTCGCGACTAACCTGCTTTTGGTATCCGCCGTCAGTATGACAAGCGACTTGTTTATAAAAGCGTTTTATAAAAAATGATGGGTTTTCAAGATTTTGCTCGAAGACACTTTTGCACTGTAAGCATGAAGTTCCACGCGGGCTAACGGACAACCCACGAGAAGCACTAACAGTGTCAAGCAAGATCTTTTTCTGGATCGTGGGGTAAAGCTTCGTTCGTTTTTTATTTTATACCGACCTTTGCCAGAACAATGCAACTCACAGTCTCTCTACCTCTTTGAATACATTTCGGCTCAGAATGACCAGAGGTTGGCAAACGAGGACAAAGTCGCATTTAATCGATTGCTTGCACGGTTATAAACGCTCGTTTTGTTTTCTATTGTGCCGCTTCCAGTCATTTTAGAAGCGCAGGTTAAAAAGCAGAAGAGAAAGTTCTAATTGAATAAAAGCTGATGACGCCTGCGTAGCAGGGCTGTGGAGCCAGAACTGAAATTTCAGGCTCCGGCTCCAGGAAGGCATCTAAATTTTTGGATCCGGCTCTAAGAAGTTTTTGGCTCCGGTTCCAGAATGATTTGGTTCATAAAAAATGAGAACAATTGTATTATTTCTACAACTCGCCTGCACTGTGGAACTGGAACACAAATTTCAGGGTCGGCTCTAGCTCCACATCTCCACACCCCTGCTACGTAGTTGGTGAAATAAATATTCTGAAAGATCTTAGTGTCTGATTTTTAGCTGTGAAAAGATTCCTTTCGATAGACAAGAGAAAAAGGTTTGCAAAATTTTCAGGCCGGTCAGGCAGCACACGCAAGGGAAGACTGAATTTAAACACGTTAAAAATTGGCTGCTCTTCAGGAGAAAACAACGATTTGAAAAACACAAAATATTCGTACAGTAATTTGACGTTAAAATCTGCTGTGATGTAGAAAGACTGATGAAAAACAAAACGAAGAAAGATGTTGATTGGTGTTACATTGGTGTTACAGCGGGATTACAATCGATAAAACTGTCTTGAAAGCACAAGAGACCTGTTAAAACCTCCCGAAACACGGAAAATATGCGCCTTAGTTGCTTGCAACCTAACGCATTTTACGCTAAATATATGCTCTTTACACCGAAAACCTCCAGCAAATTTAATTCGGTCGTAACACTGTCTGGTTGGCCAATGGCCAAGGCTGTCAACACTGTAGCATGATTCACCCACAAAAAGATACCATTGGATTCAAGCTAGTTTAAAGTTTTATGGATTGACACGCGCATTTGGCAAGTTTAATTCCTTTGTCCTCCCTTTTCAGAGCCATTCTATCTGACGTCGACCGTCTGTTGTATGCTTGTTTGGCAAATATTGGCAGGCCAGTAAAAGGCGCAAAACTGCTTTTTGAAAGATGAAATTAGCGCTAACGCGGCGAAATGTCTTACGAAGCCTTCCTTTCTAAACCCTACACAGAAGGGACGCGACGCGTGACGAGTTCACGACACTCGTCAGCCTGTCAGCCCGAAAACGCAATTTGCGTGAAACGAGGTAAACCCCGGTTGACGACATTTCGATTAACTTTTTCCTGCCCAACGCTTTCGCCACATGGATCGTATAATTCTTTTTAGCGTTTTCTCCGGATGCACGAGAAAGAACTGGACGGCCATGAGAACAGCACGGCAATAATATGCTACTACTTCATAAAAAACTTCACTGATAAATGTTCACGAAAATTTATAAAGAAAAGAATCTATTGCCCAAGCAACACCTACAAAATGCCAACTACAAAAATATAAGCTGTTACCAGGCCCGTAACCAGCTTCGGACACCAGGGGGAAAGAGTTTTCTGAGAGGGACCCAAGATTTTTTAAAATTATGCCCAACACATTTTTCCAGGGGGGCGAAAAATTTAAGCCTCCCTGGTTACGGGCCTGTTACAGTGCATAGAAATTTCAGAAGTACTGCTTGGGTAACGTTTAGGATATAGAAGCCATTGGAGCAGAATTATGTCTGTGAAAACATTAGCAGGTATGGATTCCTTAAAGATTCGATCTCGATGCCCGAGCAAGAATAATCATAAAACTCTTTCTGTCAGGACACAAGCCTCTGTATATTCCCTCCCATTGCGAAACTTCTGGTTTTCTGCGGTACCAACTTAACCGTCATTTCTCCCAGTTTCTAGCAAACCATTTACCCAATTCATGGCAAATTGTTATCTTTCTTGTGTTGTGGGGAACGTTTCAGTACGAGAGACGTGCTGAGAAAAAGAGAGTTTCGCTAAACTCCGCATTTCACGGCCCACGCGCGCCCACCTCCCCGAAATTCTGAGTCACGGACGCTGGGGCTGCTTTCGCAGTGATGGCGAGCGACCGGAGACGCCGCGCGCGCAACGCTTCTTTTGCAGACATTCACTGGTGCTGAGCACAAAACTGGAAAGACCGCATAGAAGCTTTCGATACGAATCGACCTGGCATTCAACCCAGTCTATCTACCTGAGGGGCGCGTGCTCTATACATTGCATTGAACCGTTCAGGGAAGTATAATCGCAGTAAAAGAACGATGGCTATTACTCCAGCGCAATACTGTCATGACGAACACAACTACTACTTCCTTTAACGGTAGATGGAGCAGTGACCCATGACCAAGCCCATTCGTTACGCCTCAGTGAAAAGCTTTGAGCCGACGACAGTAATAAGCAATGGTTCCTCCTTTGTGATGGGTACAACAAATCGAAAGACATTTGGGTAGAAACGCGACATGTAACACATTCTATGCTCCATTCGCAATTACGTTCGTTACGTTCGATGTTTCATGTGTCGGTCTTAAACAAAAAGACCAGCGTTATTATACAGTGGGAATATGAAACACCACATTTTTTAAAATGCAGAGTTTTTCGAAAGTCAACTCGTTTCTAAACACTTTGTAGGTTGGGACACCAAAGTACTCAAGATTGCAACCTCATAAAAACAAAATATTGCTAAAAATCAGCATACGCGAAAGTTAGTGATTCATGCATTAGCTTTCATCTCGCCGTTCTTTAGAAACAAAACAAATATTGAACGCAAGCAATACTAACGCTTCTTTCCTTGTTAATTACTGTTAATTACTAGTTGAGGTAGCAAACGATATAGAAAACTTTTAATATTTGAAGCAATGCATTACATTCGGCATAAACACGAAAGCAGAGCATAGTTTAATTTCTGACTCAAAAACGTTTTGGGCAGATTCAGCTTTATGATCGTATAACAACAAAGGATTGCCAGGGGGGAAAGGGGAAATATCCCCCAAATTTCTAGCATGTCTTGTCGTTTTGTGCTTCGAGAGGCGGTTTCCTAAATCATATACTGTTGCTCGCTTAGAGTCAAAATATTTGTCCCCTCCCAAATTTTGGGCTGGCTATGCCAGTCACCGCTCCCAACGACAGCTGAAAAACTGGGAAACTTTCACAAAGCTGTAATTGTACAACCTTTGCTAAGGCAGTTTCTATTTGCTTGTCGTCTTATATCATAGCCAAGTGCTTTTTTATTACATTGCTTTGACGTGTCGCGGCGCAAAAATTGATTAAGTATTGAAAATAAAAGCGGAAAAGACCAGCTTGGAACGCGTGAAAAATGATGCTTCTGTGTGCATGCCGGTGTCACCAGCCGCACACCATGCAGTTTACTTGCATCTAAATCTTCACACATACGGAAAAACTTGCAGTTGGAAGTTATACCTTTATATGGAATTAAAATTGTTTTGACACAGAGGAATCCTTCAGCGTGTTTGCGTGTTTCATTAATCTCGCAATAAAGCGGTTTTTCAACTACAAAAATTTTGACCTTGAAAATTGCCCAAAGTTTGTTTTATTATTTTTCTAAGACAGAAAAAATCGATATGGTAACGACACTCAAAAGCAGTCCCGGGACACTCATGCGTACATTGGTGTGGTCCAACAGTAAAGCTTCCACTAACCCATTAGATCCGCCGGACGCCCACTGTTGTAACCAACAGAAAAAATATATTCAGCTTTCCTGAAGAATTTACCAGAGCTGTTTAAAATAAGCTGCTGTCAAGCGCCCTTACTTATATAAACAACTGAAATCAAAACCCGCACCCACCACTACAAACTACTGTCAACGTGCTTCTTGTACTACATAGATATATAATCCCAAGATTAGCAAAAGTTGGGATTTCTCGCTGTAATGCACCAGCTTACTGAGGCTATAGCTGAAGCGGTGCAAACACTTCGTTGGCATAACAAGTTATGAGTGGGTCTCCCACCTTCAGCGCCCAGAAACCCCAAAACTACCCAGAAGGCGTGGGCCGGCCAATTTCCAATGTAGGAACTGAGAACTGTGCGCAGCATCAACCCGATATAATTCATTTGTTGAAAGGCCGGTTTTGCAGGAAGTGCAATCCCGTCGTATCACCGTTTTTGGGGTCATGAACGTCTAAAACAAAAACACAGGCGTGACTTTGTTACCGTAACGGTCCAGCCGTTATTCATGAGGGGTTTCGCCGCAAACTTTCACTCCTTCCGCATGCTTTCGCCGGCTAGAAACAGGGAACAGGAACACCTACTCACCGTGTCCCTGCTGACACAGTCGAAAAAAGGCGCGGCGCGAAAAATATTGACTTTCATTCTTAGGTCACGACGAGCCGGTGTAATCAAACTCAAGGGGACCTCCGGTTCCACGTCTTCCCGCCTAAATCTGAGCCGGTCGCAAACACTGATGACAGCAAAACACAAACACGAACTCTCGCGACACCGACAACATCGGATCGTTGGACCTGAGCCAATTTATGGTAACTCTGCCTGGTTTTCGCTGACGTGTTAAATGTGATAAACCCTACTCGGCGCAACTGAAAGCCTAGCGTATTGACGTAACCGGTATGACGTATTCTGTTTTTCTCCGTGTGTGATGAACCTGGAGCAGACTTTTTTAAAAAACATGTCTTTATTTTCGTCGCAATCATGAACTAATAAGTGTTGCAGCAAGTGAAGAGCCAGGGTCGTACATTGAAATCTTCTCTGCGCTCAATTGTGGATTGCAGTAAGTAAAAAAATGTAATTTTAAACGTTACGCTGCACGTTTGACTCCTATCTGATACATACCGTAATGGTTTTCAACATTGAACTCTGGGCATCATTACTGTCAGCAACTTATGACAAATTAGTTAAGCAAATCAGATACGTGGCGACATATTCACGAAACGATTGTTGGTTTTAAGCATGTATTCAGTTTGTTTCACTAGGACAACCCCATAGTGAAATAAGTGTTATCTTTTAGTTCAGCGGCTTATCGGTTGAGAAGCACTGGCCTAAAGTTTGGATGTTATGAAGCGCTCAGTGAATGTCGCCCATTCAACGTTTCAAGCACTAAAATTAATATGAGGTAGGAAGACCAGAGCAGCAACAAATGTTTGGTATTCGCAGTGCCCGCGCTTAAGCCCGGAGTCTAACGCAAAGAATAAACAAATATGCCGGTTCAATTCATGTTTTCCGTGAAAAACGAACATCCAAATACCCTGCATCGAGGTCGATTTGCAGAAAACCGTTGGCTTTTAAGCCAGGAGAGCGAATGCAGAAAAAGCCGATGTCTTTGGAAAACAACCAAGGCAAGCATACTAAGAACTCTCAACATAACGAAACACTGTTGTGACACGGTCTGACCTCATCTTCAACGGGGGTTTACGCCTCCTTTTCCACACCAGACACTATTTACTATGGCACGTCCGCCGCGACAGTGATTCACGTTCGCGTATTCCCGAGCGGAAGCCAGGCGAGTTGCGTTCACGAACAGCGCCCAACGCCCAGTTACGTGATGTCGGTGTCGCAAACCAAAGTACAACAACCCGTAATCGTGCGACCGAGAGACTTTGCTTTTCACGCATCGTCAGCTAACAATTGTCGCTTGCCACCTGCGTCCACCTCACGCCGTTCAATTACGATACGAATGACCGTGAAAGAATTCTAATATTAACATCGTCCGACAGCTTAAATCGACGCGTCCTCACGACTGAAAAAAAGCAATATCGTACCGGGATGCTCCATGCCGCACGAAGCAATCCCAATGGCAGTTGTCCGTCAGCAAAACGCTTTAATGAAAACCTAACGTTCACCTAAGCGGCAAAGTCTCCAATGGGATCTGGACAATTACTAATTTAATTTTAGAAACAGGGCTATTCGCCGCAGTTGCCCACTTGGTTATTTTGTGGGCGTGGCACAGTTTCGACGCAGTTTTTCCAGCAAAACACGTGTCAGTAAACGAATGCCAGCTAACCCCTGCCGGCGCATGCACGAGTACCTTAGCATTTCGAAGCGCTATGCTGGTGTTTGGAACGGATCCGCACGCCGGTTTTACCGATTGATGACAGCCTCGGTCGTAAGCTGCTTGCGGTTAGGGCTTGACTGCTTGATTGGTGACGCGGCTTGCTGGAGCTTTGTCGCTTTCGCACGTGGTACCAATCTGCACAAAAGAGGCACATATAAACCTGTCATGCAATATCAAGAACATAATTGCTTTTTCGCGCGTTGAGCAAGCTGCAAAACGGCCAGTACGCGATAGGGCCGAGTGGTTGGTTAAACTGGCGCTATCATTGCTTTTGGACGTTGACATTAGCGTCCAGATCAGGCACAACGCAACACAAACACCGCATAGTATGGTCCGTAGGAAGTAGAAACCACAATCGCTGGTACAGCCAGGGCAGTTAAGTATGTCGTATAGTTAGCGTCGACATTCACCGTCAAATCCCTTATACAGTAGAACTCGTCTAATTCGTCATCGTTTAATTCGTCAATGCGCTTAATTCGTCACTTTTTCGTCGGTCCCGGTAGAATCCCTATCTTTTGTGTACATTTCTGTTCGTCTAATTCGTCACGTTGCTTAATTCGTCACCTCTTTCTATCCCTGAGAAGCATTTTGTTCGTCTAATTCGTCATTTGCAGGTTCGCTTTAGATGTCTAAGCAGCTGGTACGTGTGGGAATTCAAACAAATTTAAGGATCTTTATCTGAGAATTGTTGCACCTCGCAATTTGTTTATCGAATTTACACACGAGGTTCGAAGCGCGACCCGACTCCCCATTGAGAGAACGCGGAAAA
>JGI24158J21664_10004827_pt1 | contig 17450 bp, 14 predicted proteins | sample Ectturendosymbi3_FD_21664 | JGI IMG/M metagenome (IMG submission 21664)
TTCGCCACTAATCAAAATGACATCAGCGTCGAACTACTGTACAATCGCTTTAATAATCTAACACCACTTCCGTAAGATGTTTCGAAGTCATATACACAAGGCAGCGGAACGCAATACTGCAGCCAAGATAAATTCGTATTAATTAACTGAAACCATTTCTTGATGTTTTCACAAAGCTTTTGCTACTGTGACAAGAAACAATCTGCTGAAAATAATGTAACCCAGTTCCATTTCACACTGAAATGCACCAAAGACCAATCTTCCCATTTCTGCGACTGTGTCTTAGTTTCGAATGAATTTTTCAGCACCACGACCGCCGTCTGACTAAATTTCACGCAGGATCTTAGCAACTGCTGGTGTGTGTCGTCATAAACAACTCTAGTTTCCCGACCGTCAAAAACAACAGCACAGCTTATCATGCATTTGGGAAATATTGAATGCAGGTTAGAGGGTTTAAATTATCGTTTAAAATATTGCTGGTCTACTTTATATATCGACCAAATGAACTTGAACGGGAAATTAAGAAGAAAACTGGAGGATCCAAGCAGGGGCCAAGCAAAAATCTGGGGGGCCATGGTCCACCCAGCCCCCCCCCTTAGAATCGCCACTGTGCCCACACACTTTATGACTTAGCAGGTGTTGAGATGTTTTTTACACTTAAAGGGCCCCGCGCGACCTTAATCTGGCACTGATCTCAACAATACCTTGATCTTGGAATGAGACTTGAAGTCTTGTAGATTCGTGGCAGAAACAATGCAGAAACCACATGTTTTCATAAAGCCATGCGGAATGTTTCAAAACAGTTGTTTCCATCTTAAATTGCGCGGCACCCTGGCTGCGCAGCACGCACAAAAAAAGTATGTTTCTTGGTTTAACGTCTTGCATTTCCTACCAAGGACGTAAGCAAGGGGGGATTTTGGGGCTAAAACTCCCCCTTGAGCTTGATATTTTACAAAAACGTTATTGCCTGCGCAAAGGGAATGATTGTTTTCGCAAACTTTTTGCTTGTTAATTTGTCGACTTACTGGATATACCACGGAATGATTTCAAGGAACATTGTTAATTGGCCAAAAGAGAAATGATAAGGTTATGGTCGGAAGGTGGGTTATCGTCTACATCCAGAAACCATCTCACCACTTTTTGAAGATGAAGACCTTTCGTCCGGTGTCCCAGCGCCTTAGCTTTAATTTGTATGAAATTGTTTAATATTTGCGCCAATAAACTCTCTCTCTCTCTCTCTCTCTCTCGTCCACTACGCATGTTTAAGATTGTGTTCCGCGATGGTGTCCTTTCGAAACAGACCTGTTCGTAACAGACCGGTTCATAACAGACCACGTTCATAACAGACCACGTTCATAACAGACCACGTTCATAACAGACCACGTTCATAACAGACCCGTTCATAGCAGACCCGTTCATAACAGACCCGTATATAACAGACCACGTCCATAACACAATATATTCATAACAAACCCGTTATGCCATGATTACTCTTTCGCGTATGCTGGTCGTTACGTTCAATCGTTTACGTGGTGGTATCATCAAACATTACACACCAAGATCACCCTATTATTTCTTGTTCGCGCCACGTATATATGGGTGTTATTCTGAGCGCACATCCCGTTCGTGGTGAATCGCACATTCAACCCAACGTCAACCAAGAGATGCAACAGTATTCTTATTCAAAAGTTTTTGCCTTCGTGCCAATAGCGTTATGTCAACCGTTCGTTGTGAATGTTGGACTCCGGCAAGGGTGTTGGGTTTGTAGTGTGCTGCATGGAGTTTTTAAGCAGCCACTTCCATGTAATTCGTACGGTAGCTAAAGTTTGCATGCATAACATCTTTAAAAAATGCTCATATTTATTGTAGAAATTCAGTATGGACATAAAACTTCATCATCAGAGCAATAGGCATATAGTAATTAATAAGCTGTTTCGTCTCAACTGCAAGAACTTCGTTTTGCGGAGGAATCCTGCCTAAACGACTTTGGTCCTTCTCAGCCTTCCACATCTAACGTTACAAATTGGTCTACCTGGGCTCTATCGCAGCAAGCAACACACAGCGCTACGAATTACTATTGCTAGCTTTTCAGTGCCGAGGTCCAACTTGGGGGTGTATTCACTAGTGACGGAAGGCAAAACAAAGAGTTTGCGCACGTATTAGCAAAGCAACACAGTACTGCGTGAGCTTCAATGTCCCGTGATCACAAAACGGGAGCTTGTAAAAATCATTAAATTTTCTGCTTTCAATCAGTATTTATTCCGATTCTCATTTACGGTTACCAAGCTTGGGTGATGACCGACAGAGTGTTATCACAAATGTAAGTGGTAGAGATGTGATTGATGAGAACAGTTGACGGTTAAAGGCAGGGAAGTGCGCAGCTGCGGAAGTGATGAAGCGCTGAATGTCGAGCTATTTCTTTGAACAGAAAGATCTCCGCTGCCATGGTTCAGCCGTGTGGTCAAAATGCTTCACGAAAGGTTCGCGAGTCAAGTCCTGTTGCCACACCCATGTTAAAATGCCCTATAGAGGCTGCCAGAGGCGTACCGAGATTAGATGGCGCCAGGGGCAAGAACAGGTTTGGCGCCCCCATGTTCGAACATAAGGTCTTTCGGGACTGTATTGAAGAAAGTACTTGCGACACTGTTGACACTTTTCGGCGTCCCCCGTGATTCGGCGCCAGGGGAATTTGTCCCACTTGCTCCCCATCGGTACGCCCCCGGAGGTGGCCGACGGAGAAAGTGTTGCGATTAAACTTCCTGCGTTGGGTTATAGGTTCGATTTGTGTGAAGCCTACACAAATATCACAGGTTGCTGAAAACCACGAGGTATTTCGAGACCTGCTAGACTGTTGTACCCGCCACCCTCAGGAAAGCAAATACGGATTTGAAAATGAATGAGTGATAAAGTGAGTAAGTAGACATCGCAACGTTTGAGAGAATGTCATTTTTGGATTATCACTCATTACTCCACAGAGATATTATTGGATATCAGCTTAATGCTTCGCTACGAATTCGCCTCTCGTTTCATTGTCAGAAACTTATGCAAAGTTCTCAAGTAGCTTGCTTGACCATTAGATATGTTTTTTTCCATGCAAATATTTTTTGTGAAAATTATCCTGTCACCGTAGTTCCGTTTAGTCAAGTTTACCCTGCTTCCTCTGTCTGTCTACAGTAGATCCGATTCCCAAAGACATACTAAGATGATGCACCTCCTCTCTGGCATGGCAGTAGCATTTGTTCACGCAAAGACTGCGCATATTGACCATGGCGTTATTAACAAGGAATCTGATAAGGTTAATGAAACGAATGAAACGAAAATTCATTAATAATTAAAACATAAAATTTTCACTAATATTTATCGAACTGATCATATATCGAAAATTGATTCTATGTGTACCACAGTTTGCTGGCGGCCTCCCTTGGATCTTGAGGCCCTAGGCTTAAGCCTATATAGCCTATTGGTAAATCCGGCCCTGAATATGCTGCATTCTTTAAGGATTTTACTTTTTCGGCTATCAGGTATTTATCATACTTAATTAGAAGCATGATTTTATTGCCTATCAAACCTGCGAAAATCTTTAAAAAACACATTCTCTGAACATAAAGCGTAAAGAACTGCAATTAGGCAATGCATGCCAGTTTCGAAATGCAACGTGCATAAAATCTTATCAAGCAAGGAAAAAGTATCCAAGTGTTATNCCAGAGCTGTGCTTACGTTGATACAATTAGCTGTAATGGTTGTTTNCAAAAACAAACAAAAATGCGAGGCTAGTTTTACCAAAACGNAACATTTTATCAAAAATTAAGCTATGTCCTGAGATTAGGCTACTNCTGTTTATCCACAATNTTTCTTTTATCGGATTGAAAATCACTATGGACTTTCAATCTAAAAAANATTTAGTTATATTTTAATGCAGGTTTCAATTTATGTTTATCTTTGGCATACCACTTATGGTTNCCTCATGCCTGATAATGCATATTTAGTCACAATAAAGGCAAATTCCAAGTTATGGGTGGATATCCATGATTAAAGATATCATCTTCATGATATTGAAAGTCCAAATAATTGTTGCTTCAAATTTGAAAAGCACTCAAACTACAGAACATTATATTTTCTCCTCATTTCATCTGAGAGACATATCAGCTAGTCACTGCAAGAAATTTTCAATTAGAGAATATTTTATGAAATTTCCTTAATTCATTAAGTGTCTCTTCGACGATTTATTAAGCACTCCAAAGGGACATAATATAAAATATGAATACCAAAGATCACCTTTCAAAATTATTTATTGCTCAGCACATTGGACACTAGTTGCCGCGACCTTCAAAATAACGCTTGAATTACGTAATGTACCTGTAATTAAGTGTTTATAGATCAACACCATATCAACGAGGGTACCACAGCTAACGCAACAAACGAATTTTGATGGTTTTGATCATAAACTTTATTGATGAAAAACTGCTAAGAGCTACCAGAAGAAAACATCAAACTCGACAAGATTGTATTTCTTCTTTATTTAGCAACAATAACTTCAGAATTACACTTTGCAGTTATGTTGATATCTGTTGTTTTTACAAAAGTATCCGTATTTCTTCGTTGATGCTGCTCGATGTTTTTCAAATTTTTCCACTGATTTTCAGGTAGATCCTGGTGACAACAAAAAAACATGAACAATATGCTGTTAATCAGCTCACAATCACGCCGTTTTCGGCAGCAGGTTACGTAAGCGATGGACAGCAGCTCGTGAGTTCAGGATGTGGACCAGATTGCGATAAATGTATTCCCTGAACAGCGTAGAGATTTTGAAGTAGTTAATGAAATCCAGATAAATTTCATTATTAACTGAAACTGGTTCTGTTTTGTGTTCTGGTCGACTTGATCGACTCAATTATTGTATATGTAAAAATCAGATTGTTTTGCACACATAAAACCGAAGAAACTAAAATGTTATCCAATGAAACAGGCTAGCGTTTCGATAAAGGTTTGACCAACTGAAAAATATTTGTTGCATAAATTTAGGCCATGAGAGAGAATACGCCTTTGTTGACAACACATTTTATCTACTTCACGAAAGTAGGCTGTTATAATCGTGTCCATTATTGCTTGGCTGGAGAATTGCTTTGGTGTATGTGCTGGAGAAGTGATGGGCAACTTTGCTTTATTGTACTTGGAATCCTTTCACATTACCTGCAGCCGCCTTCGTGGGACATTTTTGCTTTTAATTTATCTTGCAGAATAAAACGTTTTTCTCACTTCTTTCCCAACTTCGTTCTTTTCTCATGTTTGGGGAAAAACGCATAAAAAAGTTTCTGCCCAATATCGCAGAGAGTTTTGCCGTACTGCAAGCTTCAAGTTGGAGTTGCAGTTGCATGTGTTCTTATGGCGCACATGAATCGTCGCTTTTGGCTATGGAGGCCATTTTGGCATACAGAGGTCTCTATGGTAAATCCCTAAGGGCCATTGCTATATTGACTTAGCGGGCCATACTTCGCCTGCTGCTGTGCTTCAACGAGAATTCGCGGTATTGCGAACAAGCACATCAGGTCGAATGAAGTATTTTCGCGCTTATGCTTCAATGTAGAACAAACGTCAGGTGAATCGTTCTTTGTGTTATTTTCGTTGAGGTGTTCCATAATTTATTGTTTCCTTTTATTGTAGAAAACCGCTTGCGCTCTTGACGACATTGCCTTCGCAACACCAATAACTCGAATTGAGCTTTGTTCAGTGTGAATGGTTCTGGCACGGCAGTTGTGTAACGAATTCTTGATTAATTTTATACAAACAATTTTTCACCATTACTGGAAACTAGTAACAGCATTTTGATAAGTTTGTGTGATAGATAATTTTGCTCTGTGGTGCCATGTTTACGATATTAGTATTACCAAGCCGCACATAACGTTGTTTCAGTGCTGGATTGACAATGGTAGCAAATGCAGCCATTGCTAAGGGGCCTCACTTTCAGTGGCCCCGCGGTCCTTTGTGCTAATCTGTTCTTTATTATATGCAAGGTTGGACATTAGAATTTAGGTGCCTAAGGCAAACTCTGAGAAAGAAGGGCCTATATTTTACACATGCTACTCAGAAACTATATTCGCTGGAAGCAGGTTATATTTTTCATTTTGTTTAATAGTTTGCTTCTGCGTGAAAGTTCATTTCGCATTGTTAATTGTTTGAAGTCATTTGATTTTAAAATGTTCTTTGTCTACACATTACATTTGTTGAGGAGCCCCTATTGGCGCATTTGCACAAAATTTTTGCTTTACTTTGACAAACATATGACTTGCTTCTGAATTTAATAAATGTGGCTATAGAGCGATTAATAAACTTTTAACAAAACAAAACAAAAAATCGACTTCGACACTCATAGGGTGACTACACTGTTTAAATATAGCAATGATCAAATTTGTTGACGAGTTTGGAAGAATTGATTACTGTCTCTGTTCTGTACTTGTGAGCTGTAAAGTAATGTATTCCTTCGTGGTGAAAAGGTATATATTTTTGTTAAAAAAGATATTTAGTCCATAATGTCCACCTGTTGCTAGTTAGAACAAGGTTTTTCGTACTTACGAAATTCGGTATGCCTTATGGTAGTGACATGGACGCCCACAGAATTTATTACTTTAACAGTTGTTCGTTTGTTCAAGTGTACACTTAGTTTAGGGCCCCGCGCTGTTAATATGCTACAGACCCCGCGCTACCTTAATCCGGCACTGCGTTGCTACAACATTTTGCTCGAATCAGTTTCAACTGCAGTAGAAGTCATCTTAGTCGTCACTTCAAGGGAACAGAGAAAGTGGTGACTCAGGCAAATAACATATTAATATGCACAGGCCTGCGCAGACTTCCAAACCTTTTATTTCTGCAAAAGCTGAACATTTAAGAAATGAAGAAGGCAAAAAGAAAGCATTTTTGGATTTCTGTACAATAACGCAGTGTTTATTTAAATTCTCAAGGTGAAATATTAAAGAAATTCGGGATCTTTAATTCTTTTGCCAAGGACTTGTCTTTATGTAGAAACGGATTTTGGTCAATGCACCATAAGATTCTTTTCCGTTTTCTTGGCTTGGCTGAATTTTATAACATAAAAAAACACAGGCTCTAAACCGCGGGACCAACCAAGAGATGCGACGATTTACGCAAACCGGCGACTTAGGCGAGTCCAGTGCCGTATGCAGAAAATTTTAATGGGGGGGTTCATTCAGTGACATATGGTGGTCATTTGTATTTGGTGTGCGCTCTTTGTGACGTCACAATTTGATGTCATATTCATATTTCCAAACCAAAGTTTTGGCGAAGTTTGTTGACATAATACGCATATTCTTCTACACACACTCCCCTTATTTTATGTGTCATTGCACTAAGTAGACACTATCAGCGCTCCAGGTTAGGATATCGGAGGAAAATACAGTCAACGCTACGACACAGCAGTGCATAACTGCTAAAATATCAGGCTGCGTGTTGAAACGGGGGAGTAAAACACACTCATCGCTGCGTCAGAGCAATTTACAAAGGCAAATAAGGCTGCGCTGATGTCTTGTCGAATACGAGCAGTCGAGCATAGAAAGTGCGCGGCTGGACTGGCTGGCGCACACCCCGGTTAGCAAGATCGAATCTTGCTAAACTACACAAGAATTGAGAATGCGCATAAAGTACGCAAGAAAACTTTCGATTTTTTATGTATAGAAGTCCAGCAAACTTTCAGTTTTCTTTTTTCCTGCTGAGACATCATCAAATGCCTGAATGCTTCTACGTTAAAAACTGCTGTTTTGAGCTCGTGCAACAGTTCTATCATGCTACAGAAATTGGTAGTGTAGTCAATGCCGTCAGCGCTTGCGCTGATCAGCCATAGCAGACAAAATAAATGCAATTGTTTCGGATAAAGTCAACTATCGCGGAACACCATCTGAAACATGTGTAGTGGACGAAAGGTCTGCAAAAAGTGGTGATATGGTTTCTGGACGCAGACGCTAACCCAGATTACCACCAAAACCTAATTATTGCTTTTTGGCGCATTTGTAATGTTCCTTGAAAATTGCATGCAAATTATTCCGTGGTATTTGCGTTAAGTCGACAAATCAACAAGCAAAAAGTATGCGAGAACAATTAATCTTCTTTGAGAAGGTAATAAACTTTTTGTAAAATATCAAGCTCAAGGGGGGGTTGACCCCAACCCCAATCCCACCCCTTGCGTACGCCCTTGGGCGAGTCTATTGTATATAAGGTGTGTAGGGCAACTTAAAGTGTTTTCATAGTTCATTGAGTCATTATTTGGCTTTGCTGATGTTTGCTAAACCACGTAACCGGAGTTGCGCATGCTTGCAATAGCAAGACATAACCGGTATAACATTCCTATAGCTGTGCTATCGGGGTTCACCAAGTTGTAATCGGATGTCGATTCAATTGAGTCATTATTTTCGATTTCGATAAAAAAAACAACATTTTGATGGCATAGACATATATACTGATGTTCTTGAAATCGACCTCATGAGATACTTACTAATACACCTGGGAACATCGCCACTGAAGATGCCCAAAAAACACATTGAAAATCGTCCACCAAGAGCTTTGAAGCCTGGATTGCACGTATAAGTAATTGTTTCAAGCTCGTAGTACATCGGTTTTTCTGGCACGTACCTTCCATTGATGGGAAGTCGAGGTCGGGTGCAAGTTTCTATGAAAAGAAGTCAGAAATTTAACCATTTTTTGAAAACTTATTTAAACGTTTGACTAAAACACCAGAAGCAATGACAACCAAAGAACTGAGAAAATTTTGTTTGGGTGCCAGGAGCATTCAGACGGAAGAGACGACCAGGGCGACGGTCCCTTGCTGGACCTCCAAGGCAGTGGGCATCCAAAGAGTAAATTACAAGAACTACATTTAAATGCTGTAACTAGATGCTTTTCCGCATTGTAAGGCCACTAACAGTAATACATGTTGCGTGGATCTGATGGGAACTTGCCTGAAGGGGAATTCTTAAGCTGGCCCGTAGAGCTGGATGCACACGGCATGCGTCCTGCGCGTTTTTTGAGCGCATGCGTCTGATTTCGTGACGTCACGTCCTTTTCTGATGAGTCTGGTATGGTCTGCGTTCGAGTAAAAGTGAGTCAGAGCAGTGAGTCTGATGCGTCAATATAGAAACAGGTTCTACACGAACGCAGACCATACCAGACGCATCAGAAAAGGACGTGACTTCACAAAATCAGACGCATGCGCTCAAAAAACGCAAAGGACGCATGCCGTGTGCATACAGCTTGGTGCGAAAAATGGTTGCCGGCCTTTGCCTTAGTTTACTTTTATTTGAAATTGACAAAATACAAGTCTTGTAATGCTACAAACCTTTCAGTTATTTGCAAGTTTCATAATTATGCTTTTTTCTGAAAAAGACAAATATTTTTCTGCAGCAGAGAAACACACCAGGTGAGTTGTACAGTTGGTTGAGTACACGCCGCCATAGGAGCAAGCTGACATTGGTGCCATAGACCACTCGTGACACTCCCGAAAAGAGTACAAAAAGGGCGTGTAAATGAAATTGAGGAGATGCACTACATTACATTCAATATTCTCACTTCTACAGCTTGTTCGTCCGTTACCGGAGTAACCACCTTTGCAGCGACAGAAGAACCTTCGGAACAAATGGGTACAAATGGCGTTGTAGTGGCAAGGATTGGCAGATCCGCAGTTGGTTGTATCTGCATATTTGCAAAATAGCTTATTGAAATTTTAATAGCGGATAAATTCATTGAGAATATGATATAAACCGTAGAATAGAACACAAGCGCGACAGATACATTCAAATTTTGTACGGCTTCTGCACCTACCATGTTCTGAGCAAACTTTCTTTGTAGAGGCAAGACAAAAACAGTTTAAAATTTACAAGTCTTACTGCAGTTTAAATCTGTTCCTACCAGGGTTTCGGGATCGGAGTCGAAGGTTTTTGTGTGGAGTCGGAGTCGGATTTTTTATCTGGAAGTCCAATTGAATTTTTTTACATCGCACTTCTAAGTTAGGAATCCTAACTCGTGCTTGTTGAAATGGTACAATTTTGTTGGATTTTTTATTGAAACAGAATGTTCTTGCTGTGCACCACAATTTCCATTGATCGCTGGTTGCTACAAAATTGTTGACAGCCAAAGTTTATTCACGTTATGTTAAAGATGTCGGAGTCTGGAGTCCAAAATTTTGGAAAGGTTGGAGTCGGAAAATTTTGGAAAGGTTGGGGTCAAAAATTTTGGAAGTTAGGAGTCAGGGTCGGACATTTTACCTCCGACTCCGCAAACCTGGTTCCTACTGAAAACAAACCACGCCTTCATCCAGTTCAGTTTATTCACGGCAAGTGAAGTGTAGGTGCGAAACAATCTAAGAAAAGTTGATACTGATCGAGAAAAGATGATACCAGAAAAGATGATAGAAGTACCTGGTATTGCAAAAGTAATATGACCAGCGAAAGATCGCAAAAAGATTCGAAAACAGATAATGTATTTGATTAATATCAATGGGCAAACGCAACAGGAAAAATGTTTCTAATTAGACAAAGTCACACATGCACCACCTACAACACCATCGGTCAATCTTTAACACATGCCAAAAGTTAAACAAACAATGTTCTCTGCATTTTTGCAGACATTTTTCCAGTGGGGGGACAAAATTGATGAAATTTCATTTTTCCCACTCGAAACTAAGAAAACAGCCTAACCTTTTTTGCTAAAAATTGAATGGGAAAATGTCAAATTTTAAAATCCAGGGAGTGGCAAGGCACTTGATATGGCTCCAGCTATGAATCAAAGAGACGCTCTTAAAGGAAAATATTTTAGTTCTTCAACCACGCAAAGCATTCTAGGTGTGGCGAAATGATAGGTAGATGGGGAATCTTTTTTCACTCTAGCAGCACCTGCAGCATAACCTGGGCCTAACGTATTGACCACACCTTTCTTGGGAAATTCTACAAGTTGCGAAGGGCACTCTGCTCATTGCTCATGACTGGTCAACTCAATCACCCTATAACCTTGCCCTGACTTGTTTCGGGAATTTTTTCAAAGCGACCATCTCCTCTGGTAGAGGTTCTATCACAAAGAAGGGCATAACTGGCCACTGGCAGATGTTAAGTTAAAAATGGAAGAATCTTTGCCTTTGAAGAGATCAAATAGTGAAAGCACTGCGAAGAAGTTCGTAGACGTTGTGCAAAATCTTCAACCACAAAAGTGCAATATGCACTGCCAATTTCATTTTGTGTTAACCTTTTTTTTCTGCTTGCGGAAATTGGAGTTCGACGTATTTCAAAAGGGAACAATTTTAAAACTCTTTTTGTTTGTTTTCGATGTACTGAAACAATTCGCAACTTACACTTTTCTTAGTTTCTCACATGACTTGCAGCGTTTCGTGTCAAATATTGGTAGTAAACTAACCACATTGTGACAAGCAATATGATTTCGTACGTTTACACGTTTTACCCAAAGTTTTGTTTTCTATCATTTCGATGAATCACTTGACACTAACTTAATCCATGACGTGTTGCGACAATTTTCTAAGCAGCAATTTACACAAATACCTCACTTTCGGAAAAAGGTTAGCTGGCAAACAAATGTTTTCAAACATTCTCTTTCAAAAGCCATTCTAAAAAACACTTTGCACAGAAGATGTGAAGTATCTTCAAAATACATTTTTGGTTCTGCTCACTCCTGTACAGCGCCGGATATTTTATGATCTTATGAAATACATAATCCATCACACTACTTACAATAGCAAAATTTTCGTTTTCATATAAGCAGGGCCCCGACAAGCGGAGGAGGACGGGTGGGATCAATGTCCCGGGGCGGCACTTTTGGTCAAAAGAAGGAATAGCAAATGGTCTTTCACGAATGAACCTGAAGTTAGATTTAGGTTTTAGATTTTGGTTAAGGTTGGACCTACCATACGTCACGGTTTGGCTGGGACTGTCCCGGTGTCCCGTCTCGGTTAGCAAATGTCCCGGAATTTCACTTCAGTCAAATTTTCAAAATTGACTCCAGCCTGATGATGCATTGTTGTGAAATAATTGCGTCCTGAAAGGCTTGACTTTGCTTTAACCCGTGGTTTGGGGGGCGGCACTTTTGACTGTAGGGGGGGCGACACTTTTCGACTCGCCCCGGGGCGGCACTTCCCCATGTCGGGGCCCTGCATATAAGTAGCATGCCAATATTCAAAACGATGAAACATCACTATTTCAATTTACCCACGTAGGCATCTTGGCGTGCTATATTTCCAGTCTCCTTTTTGGCAAAGATTGGATGAAGTTCCTTGAAGTTCGTAACCGGAATGACAGGTATATGTGATGTGTGAGCTTGAACCACCGTCATGTCTAAAGCTTTCATATCTAAAATCTCCATTTACTGGTTTATGTGGAACTCCGCAAACTAGAAAATGTTATCATCATCTCGTTAATGCAGAAAAGTCTCAGCGGATCGCTCCAATTTACAATAAAAAGGTAAGAAGACACAACTTCTCCTGTAGGTGCTATCCGCCCCAAGAATAGAATTAGGTTTTTACAGCTTTTGACTACCGCACACGAGTTTTTTGTCAAGGTGAAGTCTGTGGTCAAACTCAAAAACCTCCACAAAACTCGAAATGCCACGTAAAGCTGCAGATAGAAACACGCAACAAAACAATTTGTGCTGAGGTTTGCTTGTTATAGAAAATTGTTTTACAGATTGTGAAAATACAAAACAATCACGTTGACTCACTCTTTATAGGAAATGCACTCCATATATCGAAAGCCCCAGCAGATATGTTTGTAATTGCTCCAATAAAGAGAAAAAGAACTTCGATTTTACAAACAAGCATTTTCTCTGACGGCTTTCAGTTGCAGTTTCACTTTGAAACGTGTTTAAAATTAAAAAATCCTTTTTGTCAAAATGCTGATTCTGAAAAGAAAAAAAGGAAGAACAAAACAACCGTCAGGGGAATTTCAGTTTTTGTGTGCGTGGAATCGCAAATAAAATCAATTATGGTGCAAGTTCATCAAATGCTTTACCGCTAACACTGCAGGGACACCTTCAAAACACTAAGCGAACTTAAAATATTTACCGATTTTTGAAAGGGAGTTTTTGGACGAAATGTATAAAATACACTGCTTACAACATGTTTTTAAAGTAGTATTTTTTAGTATTCGTTATAAATTCATCTACAAAATCCTGGAATTTATGGAAACTAGAAAGTGTTCAGTAAATTTTGCTTTTCAACACAAAACGCAAAATGCAAGAACAGCTAACAAATCAGGTAACAAATTATACAAATTCATCAACATTCGAAAGAGCAATGAGATTTGCTTTAATCGGATAATTTTATCTTTAAAACTGCTCTTTTTCGAAAACGTTTATCCATGGTTGGATTACCCTTCGAAACATGAAATGGCGTGTAGCTTGGCAGTGGTCAGGATTATGTGGCGAATCTGGGGACCGTTGCATCAAATCCCTCCCCAGAAAGACAATGGCTCTCTCCTGAAGTGACTCGCCTTTAAGGTAAATGTGCTGCTATCTGGAAAAATTGTGCTACGTTTCGTTTTTCAGAGCATGTGCTGTTTACATAAGAGATTCAAGCCAGGCTACGCTGAAGCTATTTGGAATACTTTGGTTGAAAAATGTATGAGGTAATTTTCAGTGCCGGATTAACAATAGTAGCAAATGTAGCAATTGCTACTGGCCCCGCGGTCCTTTGTGTGAAATGTGTTCTTTATTATATGCAAGGATGGATATTAAAGTTTAGATGCCCGAGGCAAACTCTCAGAAAAGGGTCCTATTTTGCATATGCTATACAGAAACTGCATTCACTGAAAGCATGTTAAGTTTTTTATTTTGTCTGGGAATTTGCTTCTGCGTGAAAGTACATTTCTCATCGCAAATTTGATCAAACAGAACTCCATTTAAATACGTTTGCAGCTTAAGATTTGCATATTATAAATACTCATAGCAGTTCCATGCAGTGCACTACTGTTCGTCGAGGATTATTTGTTCATCGTTTTGAAGATTTGATTCAACATTAATATTTGATTATAAATAATAGCCACATATTACTGGTTATAGTATTTTACACAATTTTTAGGGACATCTTGACAAGATAACCTTCGTGTTTTTCGGTGTCCCTGCCCCACGTTAATTTTTTGTTGATGTGCTTGTGCATTTATGATGTTTTATACTGGCGGCTAAAGCTGAATACAATACAACGTAAATTGTTTGAAGTCATCTGATTTTAACTTGTTTTTTTGTCTACACTTTAAAGTTGTTAAGGGGCCATTTTGGCACATTTGCACATAATTTTTGTTTTACTTTAAAATGGCTTGCTTCAGAGTTTAGTAAATGAGGCTCTAGAGCAGGGGTAGGGAACCTGCCGCCCCCATGAACATTTAATATGGCCCGCATAAGAATTTTCGTTAACCAAAATAGAACACAACAACGCGTCAAAACGAAACCCCATGACAATTAGACACGTAGGAAGTAAGTCAAGAGAAGTCCTTCTTTTCCTTTGTAAGATAAAGGTAGAATTTTAAGATAAAACTAATTAATTTTTGTGGCCCGCCAGCGATATTCCACAATTCATCGTGCGGCCCATGATACTACGTAGGTTCCCCACCCCTGCTCTAAAGTATGGGTCTATTCACTAGCCTTTGTGTAGTGTACTTGGAATCTTTTTTCAAAAATGTGGGAAATGATTTGCGCATTTATTTATTTCTTAAAATATCCAACATACAGTGGAGAACGGTCATTTTCTAAACCTAAGATGGTAGAATGATCAACGGCGGACCATAAGACAAAACAAGCTGAACAGCTTAATTGTAAAGAGCATTGAGCATGAACTTCTATGTGAAATAGACACTATCAGCGCCCCAAACAAATTTTCTATGGCAAAATCTAGAAAATACAATCTAGCAGAAGGTTTGCTTCTTTTGACAATCGACTTCGACACTTACGCTGTGACTAGTAACTACACTGTCTAAATATAGCAATGATCAATCTGTTGGTGAGTCTGGAAGCACTAACAACTGTCTCTGTTTTATACTTGTGACCTGTATAGTATTGTATTCCTTCTTGGAAAAATATATACGTATATACGTTGTTGGTAGAAAAAATATGTAGCTCATGATGTCCACCAGTGGCTATTTAGGACCAGGTTTTTCGTACTTACAAAATTCAGTATGCTTAATGGTAGTCACTTGCCCACAGAATTTATGATAGTTGTTCACTTGTTCAAGTGCATTTTTAACTTGGGGCCCCGCGCTGTTAAGATGTTACAGGCCTCGCGCTACCTTTATCCGGCACTGGTACTTTGGGAAAAAAGTAATCAAGCAAACAGCATAACGGTGACGTGTTTTATGAATGCTTGGAGTTACTTTTTGGCTCTTCGCTTTTTTTTCAAAGAAAATTTAAGAACTTTCTGATGAATTGTGTTATTTTTGCAGGTTGAGCAAATAACGCAGGTTTGAGCAATTTATTTAGGCGTTTTTTGATGCCTTCATCAAGAAAACAAGTTTGGATCCGCCACTGCCAGTATTGGCTTAGAATTCTGTAGCTCATTTGTCATAGTTTGCAAAGGCATTATCGTGAACCAGAGCTTAATTTATTTTTCTAGAAATTTTCACCTCTGACTCATCCCTTTTTGTGGCAGTGACCTTTGTCTCTGTTAGCTGCAATATGCTATATACATTGCAACATAAAATAGACGTTTGTCTTCCCACAGAATTACCTGTGCTACTATAGACCTTGATAAGTTCTTTCGGAGAAGAATTTAAGTTGCGCAGGTGGCAAGGCTTTATTGTTTGCAAAACAAGACTTGAAATCAGGAAGTAGCCGCTTCCAGACATAGCTCAGTCGTGAACAAGCACGACACAAATATAAAGAAGATTATCGATCGCGTGAACATATGCTATTCAGGCTCTTGTTCAGCAGAAAAGAATTGAATCTTCTTATTTTGTGTTGCATACTATTGATTATACATCGGAGTAATGACAAAAATTATTTTTCCCTGCTTACCTTGCAGTTGGCTTGCTTGAAACAATCATTATCTTTCGGCGTTAAGAAGTTTTGCTGCGAGTTTCTATTTTCAGGCTAAGACAAAAGCAAAGCTACAGTTTTTTAAGAAAAAAGCGCTTGGATAAAACAAAACTGCTTTGAATAGAACAATAAAACTATCTTGCTTACAGAACGGCCATCAATTCAACCGACTGAAAACTTTGTTCACAACTGCGGAAATACCCTCTCAAACCCACACCGACATCGTAGCTTGGCCTTCGGCTGAGATCATAGTTTGACCGCGGTGGAATTTTCAAATTAACGTCTGATCTTTGGCAAAACTACGTTTGGACTACGTTGTGGCAAACGGTAAAATCTTTTTGCTTGACAAAATTTTTACATTTGTGAAGAAGTATTCCTTGCTTCTTTTTGATTCCTTTTGCTTAAATCCACGAAAATGGACAAACTGCAGTTTGAGATTTGCTCGTTCCTACTTCGCATTCCAGAATTTTCACTCTGATGAAAGGTCTTTTCAAACTCCCACTGACCAGAAATCTCGATTTTGCATTTAAGAAAATTGAGCTGATGTTTGCTGCTACTTTGATGATATGGAGCTACTGAAAAAATACACAAAAAAACTTCCACGTTTTGTTAGCTCATGTAGTCTGAGCACCTCTTGTAGGAATGGTTTGTATCCTTCCATAAAAGCTTACACAAAATTGCGCTCAGTGGCTTTATGTTACTACGTGCTTCTAGTCCAGCGTACAGTGCATGTAAAAACTAAGAGACTCAGTTTGAGAGCATCCTCACTTCAAAAATAGTGTAGAGATTTGAATGGGTTACTATTTCAAGGATGTACTGGGTAGTGAGCGCCCGGTTAGTCTTTTTACTTCTGTACTACCTTTTTCATCCTTCACCAAAAACAGTTATCTCCTAATTTCACGTTCTTTTTCTGTACTTGTTGCCGCATATGCAAGATACCTTATAGTTGAATTTCTGCCCCTAACAATCCTGCAAACTCTCTCAGGTACTAAAGATAAAACATAGTCATTCAAATTAACGAAAATTGCTTATAATTGCTCTAGTAAAATGCAAACGTTCGCACTTGGCATGTTATTACTATTGCCCCTACTCATCCCATGGGCGAATACACAATGAAATAATATATATTTCAAAATGAAACCGTAACTTTACTTCGCATTTTGTTCATTTCTTATGAACAGAACCAATATTTCTTGTGGAGTTATAAAATATCTATAGTTTTTCACTGCACTCTACTTATACAAAACTTCACGCAGAGTCTTCTTCAATTTCAAGCTTACGTTTTCCTATTTTTAAAGATCTGCATTTCTGCGCTCTTGCGTCAAAATCTTTTGTCTGACGAAAAGCAGAGAAACAATTGGTTTTAGTAACGAAATTCATGTTTGTTGCAACCAGTTTTGACGAAAAGGAGTATTTTTCCGCGAAGA
>JGI24158J21664_10004831_pt1 | contig 17443 bp, 8 predicted proteins | sample Ectturendosymbi3_FD_21664 | JGI IMG/M metagenome (IMG submission 21664)
CTGGGCAATTTCTCCCAAAAATATTTTCGTTAATTGCTAAGTACAACAAGTTGCAATCATTTTCCTTCCCCCAAAAATAGTACAACAACAACAACTTAAAATCATTTTTCCCCCCTGAAATATCAGCTGGTTGCGGCCCTGGACATCGCGTTTGTGATACGACGAGCTCTAAAGTTTTTCAAAACCAACTTCATGCATTTTAAACAATGTATTTTTGACATGATACCACAGGCGGGGGCTNCCACTTAAGGTTGGAAGCAAGCAGGCGACGCAATGACGCACACGTGCATTATTCCTCACCGACGGCAGCGAATCGAGCATGACGTTGACATGGGCGAGTATGGCGTAGTCGTCTCTTTGTAAGACCGCATGCTGGAGCTGACTTGAATTACCGACGCTCTTGTCGTATCTGCCAAAGGTGGAATCACAGTTTACATGAAAAAATTTTGCAAACTATACTGTTCCTCATAGGCATATACAAAAAGTTTGTACCACCACCAGTCCAAAAGCGGACGGATGGAAAAACATCGAAAATAAAACAGGTAACGTGATTTTCTTTCAATTCTTTAGTTTTGCATTGTCATGCAACAATCGTGAACAGGAGATTTATTTGAATAAACTTCAAATTACACGAAATTTATCTTGCTCATTGGAGATTCTGCCAATTTCGTTTGATTTGTGGATGTGTCTGCAGGGAATGAACACACTTCAGTTTCTGCGCCTTCGTGGTTGAAGAGCGTCACATGCACGTAAACTGAAAAACAAGGGATCATCCAAACGCTTTGTTGAAGGAAGGATTAATAGAATTCAAGCGGAAGTTAACAAGATAGGGAAGCATTACCTGGTTTGTTTGAGCTTGGGAGTGAAAAAGTGCGGTCGTAATGCGCTCCGAAGTACAATGCTCGGGATTCCCTTCCATCACTCAACGTGTAACTGATGTTGTAATTCAGACCTTCATTCTGTTGAGAGCAATTTAACTTAACAAAACGCACACGAGAAATGCTACCACTTTAGGTACTGCTACTGTAACCTCGACACGAAGACCGGATATCGAAGCCGGACGTGTAGAGTGAATGAAGAAACTTGAAAGCAACACACAACTTGTTATTTCGCTGACGTCATCACAAATATTTCACAGTTTTTTTAAGTGTATAAATATAATCGATTTCAGACAGCTTTTCAAATGCTTTTAGTAATCGTAAACCCCAGCAAAAATAGCTCCTAGCAAAAATATTATGAGTTTACTTCCATGCATCCAAGAATAACAGCATATCTGTTTCCAAAACTTCCTAAATGTTTATTTCAATGTTTAAAGATCGTTTTGTGTCGATTGCACGAGGTATAACGTAACAAAAATATAGACACCGAAATAAACCAAAATCAAATGCACAAACTCGTAAACACTTGCTCAAAGCAACATGTACCTTGAGCATTCCACTTTATTCACAGTAACGACCGTATTACTGCTGCTCTGGTTAGCCCGTGGCGTGTTAAGGTGACATAAAACTTTTATAATCGCTATGACTTACCAGGCTTACGTCAGTATCAAGCCGCTTGCTTTGCCTGTTTTTCCACTGAAAGCAATAAACGCTAAATATGTTGTTGCCATTTGACGAAACGCTGCACTCGCCGTAGCTTGGACCGTTGTTAACGCGTAAATAGTAGCTGGCTGAACCTTTTTTCAGCACCTGTCCTTCATCTGCGATAAAAAATGGTAATAGACTAATAGAGCGAAGAAGTAAGAGACCTTACGACGGAAGTTATCATAAATTAACTTTCTGTTTGGACTTCTATTTCGTCGTCATCTCTACCAGGATCTTCATTCACAGCTTGGGCAATACTGGCCCGACCCAGTATCATGTAACAAGCAGTTTTCGCATGAGAGGTGATCATCTGGGGCAAAATTCTTTGATAAAACTATTCTAGGACGAAGCATTCAGCGACCAAGGTATCACAAACGTAGGCCAACATAAGCCAGACCGACATTTGCTGAAACTGACGAGAAAAGAGGAAATGCTTTTTCAACGTTATATTGGATAAAGAAATCCACGCACGATAAGTAACCTGCAAACTCTCCTAACATTGTACTGCCCTTTTGGTCGTAGGGCGACCGTAGACCATACTTAAAATTAGCTGGTATGTCCATGCTAACATCTCATATGTGTGTGAACTAACTTAACTATTTTATTTGCATCTTTGGCACCCAACCAAGCAAGTCGCGTGATTTTTGCTGCGACGAACAACAACAGCATGCCAAACACAAAATAAAACTTTAAAAAATTGACTGATAAGCTTTACCTATTTACGGAAGGACGCCATGTGCTTCAAGCTAATCCAAATGGCTATCCAAACTATGTAGCAATGAGTTGAGAACAAACACAACAGAACGTTACCCGAGAAATGTACAATTTCGACCGAGACAGCGTAAGTTCTTCCCTCGCGCAAAGAGTTCCGTCTAATGAGCAGCACCTGGCGGTTGCTTCCATCTGTGTTGTTTGTCGTCAAGTTACGCACGACGGCAACACGATGAAGGTAGAGATCTTTGTGGAAATGGTCCTGTGAGACGCAGCAGCAAGATTACCAATCTCGTACCATTTTACGTACTCTTATGCCCGTTGAAAAAAACGATAAATAATATTGTTCAAGACAAGTTGAATGTTCAACATTTCGACATACGGTAAGAAACAAGACTTTATAACTTACTAACAATTAAAAGCTCAAGGTTTGGGCAAGTCAAATGTGTTAAACGGGTGGCCCGCGGGCCAATTGTGGCCCGCCACGTCTTTTTATGAGGCCCGCGCGTCTTAAATTTTAAGCCTCAGCCTGCTCATTTTTTGGAACTGTAGTGGTTTGTATCTGTTTACAAAGGCGAACGACGTTCTTTGCCATGTTACAACTTTGTTATTTTGGTCATGTTGGTGACCTAATGTCTCTCTTTAAAAAGTTATTCAGTTTTAAGGCTCCTTTCACTGCAACATAACCATTACTACACCGTAGAGACGCTGTTTAAGCATTATCGTAGCGAAGATGATTGTGGTTAATTATGTTACAATTGGCCCTTTGAGGGCAACCATACAGTTACAACTGACCCTTTGTGGGCAGTCATAATGTTAATCTGGCCCTCAGTGAAAATCAGTTTGACACCCCTGGCTTAAGCCTTCGAGGAATTAGCCGAGGCGATGATTCAAACTTGTACATATCAGCATTCAAGTAACGAGTCTCTATATAAGCGACGGGTTTAAATCTATAAGAAAAAATTTAAAAATAGGAAATCGGTTTCAGGTAACACTGCGCATGCTCAATCCCACATTCTATTTGAATAAGATTGTAGAGTTATGTGAAATTGATGTCCTTTTTCAAAAAATTTGCTGATGGAGTCAAACCCTTCATTTGTGTGAAGACTAGTTACTAGTACTAATGGAATTAAAAAGGCGGAACAAACCCATTTGGGCCCCTAAGACTGCAAAATTATTTTGAAATAAATAGAAATTGAGGCTAAGTAATGTGCATCAAACTTCAAGAAGAAGTGCTCGTTTATTGATCATATGAAACATTATGTTAAAACATACCGGTATTCGAGTAATGTGACAATATTACCAATTTTAAACATGACTTTCAAATGTTAGTAAAATCTTATAAAGGAAGACATTTGAAAAATATGCCGCAGTCTCAGAATGAATAGAGTTGATCGAGGTTGAATAAAATGCTGCTAGTGAAATGAGACTGCGACTTCACTGAGTAACTGTATCCTTGGAATGAGCTTACTTATTATAACAAGAATGAAGGGAAAGAACGAAATATTGTCAACCGACTATTTCTTCTACTGTATTTTTGACTACGAGCCACAATAAATAGCCGCACGGGCCACAGGCCGGCGACCACTGCTTTAAAGCATTCTATCGAAGTACTGCAAGTGATTAGTTTCTCCTGCATGGTTTCGAAATCTTCAGATTTCTGGTTATGTCCGCTAATCCTAAAATCACATTCGGTTAGAGCAGCTATGTCCAACCCGCGGCTCGCGGGCCGCATGCGGCCCAGTCGAAGGTTTTGTGCGGCCCAGTTTAGGCTTTCACTGTAGCAAAAGTATCCTAGACACTGACAACCTGTCCTTTTTTTGACAATCTTGAATGTGACATTTTGGATTCAGGTGGTCCTCAGTGCCATTTCATCGCCTCTTTTGCCTTTGCAGTTAGGATTCGAACGCTTTCAGTATATTAGCTGAAGCTAAGTTTAGTTTGATAAGATCAAAATAAGCCATTCAATGTGCGGCCCTCATTACTTTGTCAGTGAATATGTGGCCCTGGTTAACATCGTGTCATAGTTTTTAGCTCAGTAAGCAATTTGGGTTGCACATAGCTGGGTTAGAGCCTGTATCTGCTTGCGGCGAAAGTTTAACAATCAGCAAAATGCACAGCACACCGCCGCGGTGCACTATGAGCACTTGCGTCCTACACTGCAGTTACCTCTTAATTTTAAACTTTTTAGTTATCTGATACATATGCGCAACATTCGAGGGCTACTGTTATTAGATAAGATTTTATTGTAAATTGGCATGTTTCCATTCAAATTCCACTTGACGCATCTCTTAGTTTTAAACTCTTGGTTTATTGGAAAGAGTTTTTATTAAAGATTTGTTTGAAAATGAAAGACGTAAAGGAAAATTCAGTTCAACGGACAGGCTGGGGCAGTAATCGTGGATGTCTTAAATTCGACAAAGTAGTCAAACATTCATGTTCAACAAAACCAATTACTGCTAGTTATTATCAATGCATCATATCAGGCAAACGCACTCCCAATTCACATTAAAATACATCACACTAGCTTACCAAATCCTTTAGGTCAAACCAGTGTAATCATCGGGATTAATTTCGCTACATTATTGCGAGTTAGTTACTAACAAACACTCAAATGTTTCTTCAGTCTCGGGTCCCTCCGTAGCTGTCGGGCGCCGGAACAATGTACCTGCTGGACCCCTCTGGCCATGGCATTATCGACGCATGTCTACTATCAAACGAGACATTTGCGGAAGGAAAACGCTGCGAATGCGTCAACAGTTCTTGCCTGGTAATGGATTTCGGGAGGGAGGTGTGCGCTGAAAGCATCATTTCTCAAAAAATCGGCATTCTGCGAAGTTGGCAGCCACCCACGTAGTTCTGTTTCACTGACATTGGAAATGCGTCGATTGCTGTTTCTATCGCCAATTCTCGTTTCAAACTCAGACACTCGGCTCCCAGAGTGTGAATGCTCAGCCAACTGTCCCCTCGAAGGCTGATGGAGATTTCCTTTGCAAAGCAAAAACTGGTAAAACATTTAGGCAATGGCAACCGCATTTGTCCCGGGGTCGCGACAGGATTATGACCATATGAAACGTTGAGCTTCAGCTTCATGGCTAAGAAACAAAAGGTTGGAAACCTGTGGTCTAAAATATTCCTCATTTGTGCAACTACTACAGTTCTGCATGCTACGTACAACATGAAAAGTGGTGAGTCGAGATTTTTGGCAAATATTGTGAAGTAAACGCAGCGTTTATATACTTTGAAACTTGAATTAATTATACAACTAAATGTCTAATTTGGAAAGGATTCAAAGTGAACCATTTGGCCGCAATAAATGCGAGAACTGCAGACGGAAAAGTTATTTGGCAACAGAAATCTATCTGTTACAAGCCAGCCAGAGAGCCACACCCCTTCTTCCCCTTCTCAAAAACGCCTGAAAGCAAGGTTGATATTTTTTGGAATGCTCGAACTTTGAAGTAACTAGACAGTGCAAAGTGTAGCCTATTGCCAACAAGTTGCTGCTTTCGCATTACCAGTAGGAGCACCAGCTAAGCGCGATGAAGTTTCCGTTCCATTCCACCACTGAATGCCGCTTGTGTCACCATCTAAAGATGTCTCATCATCGTAAGCTGAGTACACGTCGTCCTTACCCGATTGGTTTTCTACATAAAAACACCGCAGCTTGTGACGTATGCACAAGCAGGTGTGATTCTTCTACGGCACGAAGCTACCATATATTCAACAAACAGGCCCAGTCACACACAACCCTTATATTAGCAGGTAATATTCATCAATGTGATACATACACTGATCGTAGAGTGAAACGGAACATTACTTTGTAACAGTGGTTCTCAACCTATCATGGTCCTTGAGCCACTATCGAGATCCCAACGCTCGTGGCCCCAGCCTTGAATAAAAAAGCAGATTTCGTTTCAACGTATTTTCGTTCTATTATTTTACTCACCACACTAGACGGGCAAGCCGATGTAGGCCTATGCTCGTGGTTCCGCAGGCTCCCAGTTGAGAAACTACACACTAAACCATGCAAACCTGATTCCCGCATCGAAGTTTCTTGTGTAGATATCTACAATTTGCTCATGTTCCAGATAGCTGGTCGTGCTTGTGAACTCATGAACGTGGAAAAAATGTAAACAATCGTGCAGCTCGCACTTGGTTTTGAAGTGTAGCTTTTCCTTGTGCTACTGTACTTGCAGGAACTAGTATCACTTGGCAAAGTTGGCATGGTGTGCTTATAAATGCTGGCGGTCGCTTTTCTCGTTTTGGCGTCTGTAGTTAAGCATGTCTGTGCTTATGACCGTCATGTGACAAATGGATTTGGATGGAAAATGGTTCACATTTGTTAAAATCTTCCAGCACGATATAAAGATACATAAAGAAAATTAAAGCGTAAAAAATTGTTCTGAGCGAGTGAGCAAGACTTTAGAAAAATCTGTTTAAAACCAACTGAGTGCTATAAAGCATTGGGGAAACAACAAGCAGTTTGCGGGTTATGGGAGAGTGCCAGAGTCCAATTGCCATATAGACGCATAGACGTATTTCAGCAGAACTCTCTAGGGTGTCTTGAACTCATACCGCGAAACAAAAGGACCTATTGCGTTGTTCTGCTCAGCGCAGTAACACAGTGGTGTGAAAATCAAGACCAATAATAACGTCATAAAAATATCAGCCAAACCCCAAAGACGTCGAGAAAATAAAAAAACAGTCACACAAAGCGATGCTTCTAGGAGACTTTCTAAAACAAGTAGCTAAAGGAGCGACACATTTCAGAGATCACCTTTTGCGAGGTCTTCCCATGTCATACTAGAAGGTTCTTGAGAACCTCGCGTTGGAATAGAATAATAAGTTCTTGACGAGTCTACGCTTTGTAGTCGGCTGCGGCGTGGCCCATTGCTGAACGATCTTACCCCATTCACTTGCGGTAAAATACCGCTAAAATTCGAGTTGTCCGGATGTTGCACTGCAAAACATTATTTACATGTGTCTCTAGGCTACAATGCACACTTGAAAATTAAACTTCGTAGGGAAGACAATTTAAAGAGACAAGAAATACTGACATTGAACATAAAACAGTGGATGCTTAGTGCACAAAACCTCCTCTGCGAGCATATTTTAAAGAAGCACTTGAATCTTATATCACATATTTGTCACGGTAAGCAAAAAGTGCACAAGCAAGTTTTGAGCGAAAAATCAGGAGAGTAGGGCTGTAGGTCGATTACTTTCCCGCAGCACAATCAATAATATTCTCAAATATTCATTTGCAGACTGCCATAAGTACTTTTGGTACTTCTATAAAGCAAACCCACTCTTCTTTCCAAAATCAAGGTGATAAGTTTGCAACAGACACATCGCAAACATGTAAATCTTGCAAGAACATTCTAAGCTTGCCCTACCCAAAGTGGCAGCAGTACGAATTCCAATATCACGGTTGTCAAAGAGTGGGAAATATCCAGCGTCGGGAATTCCAGGAGCGAGTGTTTGTTCATTAAACCGATACGAACTGCGGAAATCCTAAACTAAGACAACTGCTTGCAGCGACGATAACTTAGAAAATGTTGTCTGCGACGCGTATGGGTGTGAAACACTGACAAAATTTCGAGCCTCGGAAAACAAAACCCGTAAACGTTTTTCTAGACAGAACTAATGAGTAGAAGGTCTATAATCAATTCACGCGTATGGAGGTTGGTCTGGCACTGGCAATTAGTAGAAGGTCGAGAACTGTGGCATGCGCTCGTGAATTTGACGCTTTCAAGGCTACTAAATATGAGAGTTTTCCTGAACCGTGAAATGGGCAGATCGCGCTTATTTCGAACCGCGTAACAGCATTGGCCGTCGACGAATTCACAACACTGAGCAAATGCAGCTGAAAATCCTATGCTTGACCGTTGACCCACACGCAATTTTTCGAACAATCTAAAGAAAGCGAATAGATGCAGATGAATAAAACGCCATTGACTAATAGCAAACCTACCAACACCGCGTTGAGTGAAAGTGTGGTTCAAGTTGAAGGAAAAGAAGCTGGATGATCCTCGAGTATCATTCAAAGTAAGATTTGCTGAAATAAAAACATGTTACGAGATTCGAACGATACGCTTCGTTGTAATCGTGCATTGCACGTGGACGGAAATAGCTAAAGTATATAACATATGTAATATATATATATATATCAAAGAAAGCGACGCTACACATACAGTGTTTGCCAAGTAAGATCGATCAATCTCAAAAGCCACGCATTATTAACTGTGCTACTCTTCTAAGTATGGCATGCATGAGGGCATGTGAGAGATTACCGTATTTATCCGATTGTAAGTCGCGGCTTACAAAGCTTTTTTTCATCATTTCATGCGACTTATAATCAACGGCGGCTTACAATCAAGGGCGGCTTACATTTATTTCTTTACCTTATCGAAAGGCCTAGGTGACACTCAGTCTTTCCGTGGCTACGTTTTGTCGACCAAACTCTCTACGCATTCTATTCTCTTAAGAATCATCATAATCCCTCCGTCACAGAAGGCAGTTGTAGTGATGTAAGCATCATTACCAGGGTTGCCAATTAAACGCCAAACGTACTGGTACGCGTAAGTATCTCAGCCGCTTGGGTAACATGCTCATGTGCGGCTTACAATTAAGGGCGGCTAACAATCAAGTAAATACGGTATTGGAAAAATGGTCGAAAACAATAACAATGCTGTTTGACGTTACTGACCAGTGCCAGTAGCATTAGTTTCCCATCTCTGTATCCATCCAGACCCATCAGGTGGAACGCAACTTGCCGTTTCTGCATGATCACAACAAACAATATCAGAAAAACTTTGTCATGTCATTATTCAGTTCATGTGAAAATTTTACACTGCACAAATATTTCTTTTAGTGCGCATGCAATTGCGCAACCATGTAGACACACAACCAGTAAAACGTTTCAAGCGTTGAAAGGACTATTTGGAATGTTGCAAGTGCGCAAGAATGAGATTTCACTACGCAACTGGTCTGGTGGCACTGCACATTTGCGCACCTAAGAGGTAACATTGAAACACCGCCTAAAGAACGGCGTCCCACAGGGATCTGTCCTGGCGCCCCTACTGTTCAACATCTACACCTCCGACCTGCCAACCACCGTCTCCAGAAAGCATGCATATGCTAACGACCTAGCAGTCATGCATGCTGATGGAGATTGGCAGGCGGTGGAAGGGGTGCTGACCAAGGACATGGCAACGATAGGTGAACACCTCCAGACTTGGAAGCTGAAGCTCAGCACCACGAAAACGGTGTCGGCGGTCTTCCATCTCAACAACAAGGAAGCTAAGCGTGAGCTGAAAGTCAACTACAACAACAAAACCCTGCCCTTCGGATGGTAGCTGCCCTTGGAACCGGACATTTGGATTTTCCTCATTTGAAAAACCTCTTCAGTTCGGGGTAAACTTGTAGTAACATTCCAGTTTTAAGTTGTTATTGGTATGATAAAACATAGCTACTGATAAACATATCGGAAAAAGTTTGAACGCAGTTTTCTATGCTTCCACCCCAACTACCAGGAAAAGTTACATCTATTCTAGTCAGTTATCACACTCACAATAACTAAACTCTACTTATCTAAACAATAGTTAAATGCCACCTTGTGGAAATGCCTACGAATTATTTTGTATTGCTATGGCTAGTGAAGGTGTATTAGATCTTTCAAATACGCTATTGCGTTGTGAGCCTTGTAAAATGTACAATTTAACCCAACTGAAAAGCTTACTTAACAAAATCAGTAGCCTATTTCTAGTATATTTTAATACCAGGAAATCTAGTTAAAAATTTCAATAAGATCAGGGCTGGTTAAACAGTCCACCTATTTTTCCAGATATCATTGCTGTAAGTGAAACAAAACTTTTTGGTGACAAGCATACCGTGCTTAGTATTAAAAGGCTATAGCTTTATTCATAAAAATTCCCTCACTAACGCTGGTGGTGCGGGTTTGTACAGAAAATCCGAGTTTATGTTTCGAGAACGGCCAGATTTAAATCTTAATGACGATAACATTGAAGATCTGTGGGTTGAATTATTCTCACCATTTAAAGAGTCTATCATTTAAAGCAGGGGTGACAAATCTATTTGCTATCGCGGGCCACTTTGTCAGTTACCGCTGAGTAATCGGCCCGCACAACTTTTTAGTCATACTATGAAACCTGTTTGTTCAAGACTGCTGGTCTCGTCTGAATGCGAAAGTTCAAGACTGCTGGTCTCGCCTGAATGCTTCGCGGGCCGAACGAAATTCTTTTGCGGGCCGCATGTTCGTCACCCCTGATTTAAAGAGTCAGGCAGTTTGACTCTGTCAATACACATGCATGCACGCCATGCACCAACGAATAGCCTCGCAAAAAACAAGGATTAAGTTATATTGTATATCGTTGCTTTTTTAGACGTGGATACAAATGTGCGAAAATAGAAAGAACAAACCTGACCAAAAGCCGCTGAACCAAAGTAACTAACTTTCTCCCATTTCTATTCTTTATGACATTGCTTTGTCAGTTTGAGTAGCAAAAAATGGTTTTTGGTCAGAATTGTTTATCGTCAAACTTTGAAAATAAGATTACCGTTTTTTCTTGTGTGCTCAGAATCGTCTTGCTCCACCACACTCAACTTCCATTTGTACTGGACTCGTCCACCATGGCAGTTTGAGCAAAGCCCCGTCAACAACACATCGTGCTGTCGATTTGCAGAGGATTGCCGACATGAAGGACAATCCAACTGAATCCTTTGAAATACAAGGCATTTTGCAGCTGGGTGTGAAGTTAAAATCCTGTCTAAATAAGTATTACATTTACAAACCCCTTACCTTGCAACCGAGGCATCACCAGTAAGCTTCAACACGTAGGTGGCATTGTTGTTTGATTCCTGTCTTTGACCTGATGCAACAGTCACCTGACACAAAATGTTTCAAACTCACCCAAGCAGTTCATCAAAAAGTAAAAGTAACTCGACTCAGGAAATGATAGACACTTTTGAAAAGAAAGGTTTGAATAGTTTCAAAACAGTGTTTGTGAGTTCACTGCCAAACATTTCGCCAACACACGAAAAAACATAATGCTAACATTTTCAGGGTCAATCCCAAAAACTCAAACAGAAACACAAAAACCGAGCGCGTTCTGTGTGATGATATTGGTGTCCGTTATCTGCCATTGTCCATCTGACAATCATTCTGTCGCTCACACTTCAACCTTTCTGCTGTTTAGCGTCACGTAAGACAGACGAAACTGCGGAAGTTTTAGATTTTATATCTTTACTGTCAACATGCTCTGCTCTGAGGTCACTTTTCTATTCTGAATTTCAGGGTTTTTCCTTTCCGTGTTGCCGCTAACAACACGATTGATTTGTACGACTACGAGTAAAGTAAGGATCAGCAAAACTGTTTGCTCAATCATTTTCAAAACACAGATCAAAATTTGTTTTGGGTTCCTTGCAATGGTACACAAAATAACGCCTAATTTCCCAACAAAGGCAGGCAATGTTGATGGCGAAACATATCAAAACATTGCTGCTGCATAATGCACAGGAGAGAAAGTTTATTTTACTTTGAAACGCAAAGCTTACAAACAAGCAAACACACTCAACATCTTGAATTAATGAAAATCAAGAATTTTCTTGCAATCCTGGCAATATGAAATTTCATTCCAATAATTTCATAAAAGTATTTACGCTAGAGCTAGTGCCCGAATTATCTAACTACATTTTGGTATAGTTTTTAGTGCCAATTTTGTTGTTTATTTATAGTTACCGTAATAATAATTCAAACATTCTGGAACAGCGAACAACACAATATAGCTCAACAAGACGTCATTCTACAATATAAAGTGGGTTTCGGTTTCGTGGAAAGCGGTCGAACCAGTGGGTTTTAAACTTTGCAGCAGACCTTGCTTGCGTGTTCCAGCACCAGGCTGTGGTTTGTTTATCCAGCGACACTGCACAGAGTGCCACGACTAACCAAGGTCTCCTCTCTCTAGGAGGCCTTGGACTAACGGTTATCTCTCTCTTCGTACTGTAACGTTTTAACGTTGCTTTTGATCGTAACACTTTTTCGTCTCGAAAGTTGTTTATCTTTGTTAAATTAGTTTATAAATGCAGTCCTATAGATGGTATTACACATGAAATATTTGTTTATACTGTCTTTGCAGGAAACAGATCAAAGTAAAATTTCTCTATCTAATGATTTCATGCAGTTTGTTCGTTTATTCTGTGTTGCTTTCGCACATTTCCTCCTTTTGTTATGAAATGGTGTTTTAGCGCATTTTCCCACGATTTTTAAACCAGTGGTGTACAGGAGCCGGAGTGTAGAAGCGAACGGACACCGACCGGACTCTTAATGAATTTCCACAATAGGAGTGAAGCCGGAGTTGATTCTTTCACGAAAAAACGGAGTAATTTTTTTAATTAAGTTTGATTATTGATTATTATGGTTCCAGGTTGTTTGTTATACAAGGCAGGTGATAATGCAAACTATAAACGTACAAAAGGCAACTTGGCTGTTAAAGTTTGGTTGGTGAGTTTCATGTGTGTAATGATTTGGCTAATTTATTTTTCATAGTGATATGTTGAAAACCTATTGGCATATAGAATTTAGCTCACATAAAGAGCTTATAGCATTCAATTTGGAGTTTAAGCCAGAAGTCGGAGTGCAAAACTTAAAAATGTTTCAGTGTCGGAGTATATTCAGCCAATGCAGGAGTTGAACATTTTTACGCTCGGTACACAACTGTTCTAAGCACTTGCATGAAATTGTTGTTTTTCAACTACACCAGTTAAGTGATGGGAATGACGCAACACTCAGGCATATCGTGCATAGTATCCTGGAAATATTGACAAAATATGACAAATGTTCATATTCCTTGTGAAGCAGTAAAAAATTACTAGGGCTTGCAGGTCTATTGCAGGCATAAAAATTATTTTTTATCTTAATCGCTGTTTTTAATGAACTGTTGAGCATCCTTCTTCAACTTCTTCTTGCACATATGCATAGCATAACACGGTATCCCTTGTAGAAAAACCACCAAAGTTACACCGTTAACAGCTCATCAACAATCTTTCCTTTACCTTAAAAATGAAAGTTGCAGCGCTCTTGTCGAGCATATTTGTAGGAATAAACAAAACACTTTGATTAGACAGAACGCCTCTAGGAAAGCGCCTGTAGACACTTGCACCAAAGGTTGATGATTTCTGAGGAGGATCGATTCCCCAAAGAGTCCTGTAGCTACTTCCACCCTGACCCACCGCGTCATGCTCAGGAAAACAAGGTCTTTCTTGCGAATGCAGCACGTAACAAGCCCAAATAAAGCTGAAAAGCATATGAGACAAGATTTCAAATTCGCGTATCAGAGAATTTTATTGTTTCAAATTCATCGTTCCGACATAGGAGCACGTCATTCACAATATCGCCTGTAAACTAAAGAAACAATCCAGCCTGGTTTAGAGAAATGCGCTTTATACGTAAAATTGAAATGCACTCGGACTAACGTTAACTGGGACATTTGAAAATCGGGATCGTAGCTTGACGATGCGTTGATGACGACAGTCTCGTTCCGCGCAGCCATCCCCGTCAATCCTCCATCTATGCGGGCGACTACCCTCGATCCCTCAACAGAAACTTGTACGGTAGATGAAGCGAATAAAAGAGTTCCAACGAAACTGATCTGAAAATATTTTTGTCGCGTTTCGGTGCGTTCTCAAATCAAAAGCGTAAAGCTGCGTGTTCTAATCATTTCTCAGTTTGTTTCACTCAAAACAATTTCTGTTTTGTCAGTGCAGGATCAAAAATAATTACCCTTTTGCTTTAACCAATGAAATATATGCGTAAAGTTAAAAATTCTGCACTTGCATATTTCACTCTGCTTCTGGTTAACTGCCAGGGAAGATTTTTGTCAGTCTATATGGTTGCCCCCTTATTTTATTATCACATAGCATCTCCACTACAACTAAAGGTACACGACAGTGCATGCGTGATGCTTCGTACAAGGTCATAATAACCAGGTCACAAGCATGGCCGACGCGTTAGAAAAGGCAAGCGTAAACAGCAAACTCAACTCACATTCACGCTGATCTCGAACCTTCCGTATGATAGATTTCTCGGCCCGATGTAAAACATTTGCGAGTTACCAGTTAACAGGGTGGAGCCAAGTTGACCACGAAGGTCAATCTTTTTTACGCGCCACAAATATGCTACGCGCTCTACTTGTGAACAATTGAAGTCCACGGTCGCTTCCAGTGGTAGTGGCTCAGAACGATAAATCTGTAAAGATTAAAGAAAAATGATTCTATCCGCGCTACGTAACTGTTTTGTAAACCAAACACGAGCAATTCCTTCCCGGCATACAATCGTCACTTTCCGTGACCCCTGAAATTTTTAAATTGCACAATTCATCGTTTGGACTATTTAAAATACATACAGCATGAAAAATGCATAAAACTCATAAAAAGTGTGTGACTTACTTTTCGCGAGGGTGTACCCGATATTTTCACACTAGGCCATGGACATTTCTTCTTCATTACGAACACTTGTTGAGTCGCCATGGCAGTGCTCACTTCATTCCAGACTTTCAGATTTACAAAGTATGATCCTGATCTGCGCAAAACAAGATATGAAGTACTTGTTACAAATATTCCGCAAAACTTGTACACGAAATACACAACAAAATACACAGACCAACCAGTAGAAACGAGGGTTTATTTTTAGTGCGAACTTGAAAAACGGCTTCATGCAATTAGCAGCAAAATGAGTAAATTGCTTAATTACCTGTTAAACACATGGCTCACAGACGAGTTGCCATAAATTTCCGCTCCATCACCAAAGTTCCATCGATACTGCACGGGTGACTTTGAATCGTGCGTAGATTCTAACCTGAAAACAGTTGGTTATATTCGGCACAGATCGGCAACTTCGCAACAAATCTTATTAGATGAAGCTTTACATAAATCAAAATGCATCTTTACTGAAAACATGTTCAAGGCAGAAAGTTGTAACTTGTGCGTCAAAACAACAAACTTTTTACATTGGTCACCAGCTGGGTAATGCTGTCACACAATAAACCAGCAATTAACAAATTTTTGAACTGTTTCTTACGCCGACTGCGTAATAACATAAAATTACTGAGTAGTCACATGAATATAATTACCGATTGAATAGCAATGACAACGTGCAGTGAACTATGTTACCATTTTTCTCTGTGATATCATCACTGATTCTTAATATGGCTCCAAGAAAAACTTTCAGCAGCAGAAATGTCGCGACAGCAGCTGATACGAACAATAATATCAACAATTTACTGCGTTCTAAACGTTCATCACTTCAAAGCATAGATTAAACACGCCTCACATAATGCGCTTCGAAATTCAGCGACGTTGTAGGATGATTATTTGCTTACCTCCTGTTTGGGGCTCAGATTGTCTAACATTCTGGCTTGAGGCATGTGATTTGAAAACAATACGGTGGTTTCAGCAGCGCACGTTCAAAAACTACAGATTAATTATCTAAAGCAGGCGAAGACACAAAAATGTTCCTGCTTTCAATTCAGATCGCATATACGCACCTGAGAGGCAACCCCACATCAACAACACCGTCGCAATTTATAGTAACAACCTCAATCCGGTCAACCACTGTTATACTGATTTCATTCGATTTTTGTTCATTTATTGAGTTGTTGGCAAGAACCCAAACAGTGACTCTGTGGAAATAGCAAAGTACGAGCCGTTTTGCATCTTACACAACAAATAAAACGTCGTTTCAAACTTTTTGCAACACACAAACCTTTTGGAAATGTTAAAAGTATTTACCTTTCCGGCTCAGGAAATGATTTGTGGATTCTAGCCCAATGGTAGGAGATGTCTGGGTGACTGTTGTTCCCGAAATGCCACGTAAACGTGACAGCGCTTCCAGGAGGATCCACAGCAGCAGTGAACAGGATCAAAGCCTTCGTTGGACAGACCGCTTTCTCCACTGACACGTTAACTCCTACAAACGAAATCAAGCACCTTTTCAGCGATGTAGTGCATGGGTTCAAATCGAAGAACAGGTTCAATAGAGTATTCTATCAATCCTACACAAAAACTTGATGTATACACAAGCTATTCGACAGATGCGTTTGAAAAGATCTTCTAAAGGCAATAGGAAAAATACTTACTTTTTATCCTTTCCTGTACAGTTACCTCAGCAACAACTATAGTGCGCCCGATCTTATTGGTGGCGGTGGCCGTAACACGATAATAACCTGGAGCTTGATAGCTGTGCCTATTATTCACCAATCCTGCAAAACAAGATCATGAACATTGCACAAATGTCGGTGTCGTGCTAAGCGGTAGTTGAAAATGAGATCTATTACCCGCGTACTTCTGTTGAAAACAACGCTGAAAACCAAGAAATAAGATTTGCGAGCAATACATGAACCGCAAAGCGCTTTTTTCAAATAAATCATGAGCTTGCGGTGGAAACAGTCAGTTTACAAATTTGTGCCTGAAATAAAGACTGATAATAAAAGTTATGAACTCTTCATGAACAGCTCGTTCGTTACAGGTAGCCGGTCTCAAGCTTCTGGTACAAACGTCTTTAAACTTTTTCAATCGCGCCCCGTTTGGCATTAGTCATTGTTATTAGCGCCTCACCTAAACTCCACATCAAACACAAACAGCACATCAGCAATCTATTTGCCCTAATCCTGCTTTCCAACAGTATTGCGCTACCATACTCAAACCCCTTTACGAAAGTTTCACGCTCCCCAGTTTAACAACCACTGTTCTAGTAAAACGAGCGAGAACGAAGAGTCCCAGGAAATAGCAACACCCTATTTCAAGGTCGAAGCGGAAGTGTGTTTAAAAAATCTAAATTCCACTCATCAGCAACTGCTAAAAAAACAAAAATCAAAGTTTTCAAAAATTTTGTTTGTACTGCAGGCTGTGCCACGTAAAAGCAGTGGCGATTCTAAGGGGGGCCTGGGTGGGTCATTGCTCCCCCAGATTTTTGCTTTCCTCCCGTTTGGCCCTCCCAGTTTTTTTTCTTAATTTCCCGTTTAAGTTCGTTTGGTTTTGTCATATGCAGGGTTGCCAAATGCGTTTTGTAAAAATACCGGCCATTTTGTCAACAGCGCCAGATCTGAGCTGTGTCGTAATTCGTAAGCAGCACAGGG
>JGI24158J21664_10004832_pt1 | contig 17443 bp, 12 predicted proteins | sample Ectturendosymbi3_FD_21664 | JGI IMG/M metagenome (IMG submission 21664)
TCTAAAAGCATCTGAGCTCAGCACGCAAGTCTTAGTAAGACTGCTAGTTATTCATCAGCACCATTTCCAAAGCGACTGCAGGAGTACACACACACACACACACACGATGCTACAACAAATAACTGTTTCCATACATTCTTTTCCGCTTCATGCGTTTTTCGGCCAGTTGCTGAGCTTTGCGTAACGCAATGAGCTTGTTGTTCAGTCTTGGCGACCCATGTAAATGCACACGCCACTTCCTGCAGACTTTTATTGAATCCTGGATATACTATGTCTACATTTTATTCACTTTTCTTGATCAGCGATGTGCTTCTAAATTATGCGCCTTGAAAACACATCTACTGCTGGTGGTCCTGGTAAAAATCAATTAATCACTCTAGTGTGCTGGGATGCTATGATGACCACGGAATCCAACAGTTCGACCTCGCAGCTGACTGCAGTGTTTTTGTCTTACAAGTTAGTTTTCAACTTCTGTTTGCTTGCCATGTCATAAACTGCAAGAACATTGCAGCAAACTTGCAAGCAACCGCCTTAATAACTATTGGGGCAGCCATAATGTTTGAATGCGAATTAAATTTTCTACAAAAATCAAAAACGATTATTTTGAATAGCAAAGCTTCTCATATTTTCAAATAGGCTGTTTTTTTGTTGCCTTGCTATTTAAATTGAACATGATCTGATGGAATATACCATGAGGCTCGAACACGTGGTGCTCTGTTTCATGGCCCGCTGAACCTTCATCTTCTTTCATTTGATGATAATATAAATCCTGAAATATTTTGATTTTTCTCACATGTACCCTGTTGTGGATTTCCTAATCTCTTGCTTCAAAAGCCAGGGTCAAATTTTCTTGTGGGATGGCACTGAAATGATAAGGTTGGAATTTTAGGAAATGGTTCTATACTGCATGTGATCTATGTCAGTGGTCCCCAACCTTTTTGTGACCGCGGACCGGTCAACGCTTGACAATGGCCCATGAATACTGTATGATGATGGCAACAGCTGAAATGAAGTTACCAGTTTGAACCATCAGATAAGGCTGCTGCATGTTTGTGTTCCCGCTATGAGACTGATCCAACGCTCTCACTCTATGCACGCAACAGTGCTTCCATGGGAAGAATCGACCAATCACACGCCAAGAAAGTGAATGGTGTACCACACGACACCGGTATACATTTCGTAATTTCGCGGCTCGGTACCAACTGATCCGGGGTTTGGGGACCACTGATCTATTCAACACTGGCTGTGCTTAAAAGCTAACCAGTCGTATACGCATGGGCGTCGGAAAGATTTTTTCCAGGGGGCCAGTAGTGCGTTTCTGCATTTTTCCAGGCTGTGGCCAAAAAAAAAGATTTTTTCCCAGGGGGGCAACAGTGGTGAAATTTCATTTTACCAACTCGAAACTAAGAGACAAGCATTTTTCCATTAAAACGTTAACAGGAAAATATCAAATTTCAAAACCCAGGGGATAAGGTCACCCCCCCCGCTAGATATGAACGGATTTAGTTTTTCAAGTCCAATCCAACAATTTCATTTCCAAATCCGATAAACTGAAAGTTTCCAATCCTGTTTAAAACCAAAATCCTATCAATCGTGATATGCTTAAGGCAAAATAGCCCCAGCGCAAGGTTTGCCTCATGAGGCAAAATAGACACGACCAAAAAAATACCTTAGAAACAAACTCAAGGTAACTTATGCTCTGTGTTTGGCGCAAAACACTAATAGTGGACACTTTAAAGACTTCAAGGAAAGCACTATTAGCATCAAATGCAGTGAGAAGCTCAGTTATAAAAATCTTTAAAATGTTCCGTGATTCCCAATACATATTACGCCCAGAATCAAAGGATGTGACGAGAACGTTTGTAAACCGGGCTTTGCTTGAAAACAAGTACCAAACTTTTTCATGCACAAGATGTTCTGCCGCAGGTTAGCTTCATAGAGAACCAAACATCTTTTGGAGCTGGTGGTACTGACAAAATATGAAATAATCTGCGAGAACATCACAGCGAGTATTGGTACCTTTTCCATCTTACAAGAAATTATGCAAAAACTTTCCAAGGTTGAATGATCACCGATGACGTCACGCAATCGTGATGTGGGAAGCACGCCCAGATCGGACACCGGAACCCCACTTTGAAATTCGTTCCGCCGCTCTTAATCCAAACTACAGACTTTGCCTATTCCATTGCGACCGAATACCATGAAAAGCAAGTTTCATGCAACAACTGGAGATGAAGCAACCTGTACTGCGATCAAGATCACAGTTTTCCGTTCTTATTCTGCTCAATGCACATGACTACAGCCCAAACACTGGCTTCCTTATTTTCAAGTACGATACCAATAGCCATTTTCACATTGAAATGTTTAAATCTTAAACAAAGAAAGAACACTGTTTTTTATGTTACGTCTCCAGCAATGTTTTTCTGTTTTTAGAAAAGTACTTCCTGCTTCTAGCAGTGGCCCTCCAGATTACTGAATGGTTTCCTATTTTGTTTTGTTGAGTTTGAGACCCCTGGATTAAATAGCGCAGAAAAGCAATGCTTTTTTGAAGATTCCCTGTTGCATATAGGCACTTTTTCAAACAGTCATCTGAAGAGTAGCGATTTGCTTGTTTGCGTCTATAGCTTTCTGTTAAGGATGTAGAGATTTGAAAACTATTTCTTTGTTTCAACCGCTAAGCCGTCGAGAAACAACATGCAAATTCATTTTACCAGGTACAGGTACCGCATGCAGAATGAACAGGGAAAAACAGAACAAAAGGTCAAGTGAGAAAATATAACAGTAAAACTGGCCCACGAAAGCGCATCATCATATGCCAACGACTGCAGGACCGAATTAACCCAAAAGCGAGGTAGAGTCGCCTGTACGCTACGCACCAGCGTTCTGTACATCACGGAAATCTTCAAGGCTTTCTTTATCACAGTGGTTCTAACGGAGTCATGAGTGAAAAATCTTGGGGTACCGGGTACCCAGAAGGAATGCCAAAGGGATTTCTGAATACAAAAATAAACAACTTATCCGCCTTTTCACAATAGTGTTTGCTCTTTCATCATGCACCTCGTCCTTTGTAGGTTACGCAGACGGGGAATCCCCAAGCTAATATTTTTAATAATAGGGTGCCCGGGGTTGAAAAGGTTAAGAACCACTGATTTATCACAATTGGTGTTGGGCTCAGGGACGGTCGTTAGCGGATTGCTTCCAATCGGGCTCCGCGCCAAAAGGGGCCCCACGTTTCGCCTACAAACTTACATCTTCAATCGAAAGTGTTTGTGTAGNGCTGGCGTGGAGCGCACAATATTTTTATGCGTGGGGTCCGTTGTTATCGAAAACAAAAATGAACTGCACCGTTTTTTAACGCCCTCAATCATCATAATTCGTTTTTTAATAGCAACAATGGTAATTGTTTTTCGGCAATGGGTAGCCTGTTTTTTTCAATAGCGGCAGAGAGGATAAAGTTTTGAAGCTGTTTTCTGTTTCAATTACAAGCGTTTCGTATTTGGCAGGTCAATTTATTTTCAGTAGTTGCTACAAGATATGGTTCAGTAGTTATTGCTGTTTCAACAGTTACTGCCACTTGTCTTCTGAAGGTTAATTTTAGTTCGCAATTGCAAATGCATGCTGCTTAGTCAGTCTTATTCACTTCCAGTCTCGTAGAGATCTGATATGAGACAACCTGAGATCGGCGATAAAGTTTGAAATAAACTCAGTTTTAATTATAAATGACTACTTCCGGTGTGCAAAAAATAACGGTTCTTTAAAACGCAACAGGAAACTTATTACCAGTTAGGCTAAGTCAATGAAGTTCTTGTGGTGTAAGAATTGCATCAGGAAATACGGCCGAAACAAGGTGTTTCAGACCCTTGCTGTAACCATTATCCAAGTGTTAAATGTATACTCAAGTGATATGGAGGTGTTATACTGGTGTTTTGTTTTTTGGTTTTAACAGTCGAATTTAGGCTAATTATTTGAGAATATATTTCTTCTGTAATCAAGGCGACAAGTACCCTGAGTCAAAAGCCAAGAGACACAGGTCGAAAAACTTAAGTGTTAGTCAAAAGAGATCTAAAGCTAGCCAAAAAAGGCCAAAACAGGAAAAGAGAAAGGTGCGTTGGACAAGCATTTTAGCAGAATTATCTCAGAAAACGCGCAAAAAGCTCTAGAAGAGCCAAACCACAGTGAAGATGGCGACAACGCAGGCAGCCACCCTGATGATGTTATGCCAGATAGTCAAAGTGGTAGTTTATGTGCGAGAAGTGAGAAGTCATTTCGAAATTCGTGAGTCTCACAAAGAAAGAAGCTGATCGGCTAGTGCACCCGATGAGACTTGCGAAGACGAAAATTCAAAATTTATCGGAACCACTGGATTAAAAACGATCCTGTTGTATGCCCATGTGTCAAGAGTTGCAAAGCTAGGGACTATTTAGGTCAGGCTTTATTTTATGGAAAATGTTAAGTACCCGGTATGGACCTGTAAGAACCCGATTTCTCTGATTCTAAGGACCCGATATTCTCTGATTCTAGGGAAGCGATGATAATTTTCGCTAGTTCTTGGGACCCGATTTTAAATTCTAGGGACCCGAATCGGATCCTTAAAACACCTTATAAAACGATTTAGCCCAAAGAGAACCACATTCGCAACAGAGGTTTTCGCCAGAAACGAAAGTGACGAGACACGATTTTCTAATTTCGCATGCATAAGTGTGCTGCACAAATGATGAAGCGAGGGATTGTCCATGGCTAATATCTTCGGCATCGAAAATTGAATCTGTTGCTGCTACTGCAAACGGTTTAGCTTTGGATGTGCAGTCGCACTTCACTCAATACCTCCTCTCAGGAGGTATTAAGTGTAGTAAATCATGAATTTATTGGGTGTTATGGCGTTATCCGTTGAATTCTCTGCTGGAGAGGTGAAATTGGGGGTCATGCCCAAGACCTCGCTCTTTCACATCAACGATTTCGATCATTATGACTCGATGACCTATCAAAAATTTCTGCATGGACCACTGAGTGGTGCCCCGCAAAAGTGCTTCCAATCGGGCCCGGCACTTGCTAAGGCCGGCCCTGATCGGACTTCATTCCAAACAAACTCCTGATTTTTAAACAAGTGATTCTTTCACCGTAAGTCAACCAAAATTTTCAATCAACCAATCCATTTCATTTCGCTCTCCAACTTGGTCTGATGCCAGATTGCCGACTGGCTTGCATTGTAGCGGACGCACACTGCTTGTCTGCTGGCGTATTACGAAAAAAATAGAAAATGGTTAATGTCATAATAGGACGATTGTTTAGGAACTTCTGCTGCCTATTCACGATGTTCACCAGCACTAACCTCGCGGACGATCCTTGCCGTGCGTCTTGTCACAAATTTGTGTTTGTGACGAAGGTCGGCTTATCGGACGTCAATTTGGAGCCTGGCTTTCTGCTGCGCAGCGCCATCTCGTGGAGCATGTTGAACTTTTGCCGGAAGTCTTGTTTCTGTTCTTCACTCACAGGTGAGGCAGGAGTAAGTGGTGGGCTCGGAGGAGGAGGTGGCAAGCCGTCGTCTCTCTGGCCTTCGTCGTCCGGCAACGAATATTCCGCATCAGTGCTGGATAAATCCGAAAGAGACGATTCTTTTCCGCTTCTCTTTCGAACGTGATGTACAAGCTTGCCTGAAGCGAAGTCCACCTCGGTGTGACCCTCAGCTTCTTCTCCAGAAATAGACGACACGCTTGATGCTGTCGATTCACTTTCCGTTTCATCTTCTGCGTTTCTGTCCGCTAGCGTCCAGTCTGCCTTTTCAGAAGCCTTTGATGTTCCCGCAATTCCAGTCACCCAGTGATTATTGCCTTCAAACGCATCTTCAGAATTTCTATCTGATTCAAATTCGTTAGTATTTCCATCTGAAAACAACAGTTAAGCATGAACACTTTGCATTCCTTTACCTTGTGAACATAGGCAAAACGTTTGAGCTACACTTTTTCTGGGAGTAGTCTGAGGCGAAACGTTTTTAAATTCGGGACCTGGAGTTGGAATGGACTGAAGATTGTTTAACTCGGGTTAGACAACTTTCAAAGTTTCGACCCACAAACCCAATTTGCGCACACTTTATAGCGTTTTGAAAATCCACACAGAATTTTTGTACATTTAATTGATTTTATTGTTTTGGAGAATATCTGGAAGCAAGGGCAATCTCTACGTCAGGGGTGGAGAACCTGCGGCCCGCGGGCCAAATGCAGCCCGCATCAGAATTATCGTTACCCAAGTTAGAGTAGGCTACAACATCTTGTCAAAACGCAGCAGCATGATAAGCAGGTACTGGATTAGATAGTAATTCAAAAGAAGCCACTCTTCGCCATAGTTAAAGGTATAATTATAGGATAAAATCAATTGATTTTGCGGCCCGCCAGCGATAATGCACAATTCATGCTGCCCGTGATAGTCATCAAGTTCCCCACCCTTGCTCTATGTGAACGGGAAGCCAAATAGTTAGAATTAAAATCGGCTCTACAGCCAAACACGCTGAGCCGGACCGCGTGGCTGTAGAGGCCGGGTTTACGATTTAGCTCTAAGTGGGCTCCAGGACGGTCCCAAACACCACTAGCAATGAGTTGAGCCGTATATATATTGAACCGTTCTTTCTTCTACTTTTAGCTCCCCAGCAGCAACATCAAGGTTGCTTTTGCTCCGTGTACCGTTATGGTCAATTCTGTGTGGAGCAACTCTTTTCTTTGTTAAGTAAAGAACTAATGAATTAGGAACCAAAATTACTAAGAATTACTGAAAAGAAAATGCTAGCGACCTCAGTTTCAATTGAACAATCTTTATGTTAGCTGTAAATTGTATTTATGACAAACGCAAAATGAAAAGATTGCCCTCAATTTTTTGACCAATTTATTTTTTGCCCACGCCGATCAAAAATTGCCTGCGCCGCCAGCGAGTCCCTGTTGCTATTCCGTGATGTAGTAAGGGTAAGAAAACGTCGTCCCCTACATTCCCCAGTGGACGGAAACCGCATTCCTTAGTTTCTTATGCTGGCGCTAAAAATAGCGACAATTAGAGTGGTATTTTTGTTACGCTCTCCATTGAAACATTTCTTAAATTTCTTGACTGACAAAAACCTTTCCAAATTTTGTGTTTCGCATCACCCCTGTTGTTTTTTCGCCCTGCCTATGGTTTGCTGAGAGAGCTCTTAATGTACGTCCCTCATTCGTGCATTTTCCGCTGCCAACCCGCGCACCCCTTCTCCGAATTGCGATTTATGCAGCATGAGCAGCCAGTGTTCTGCTGGTACTATTGATTTTTTATTCTAGGTTTGCTGGTAGTGCTGATAAAGACGTCACTTTGCTGTCTTCCCAGTTATTTCCTTACGCCCGTGAATTTTTTCGTGAAACGGCAGTGGTTCTGGCGATGAAGCCTCGTGTTTTCACAAGTTGTTCACTGTTAGATTGGAGCTAAAGCAATAGTTTTTCTGAAACGTAAAAAACCTCGAAATTGGATAGAAACCACTTACCTGCTGGTTGATGTATTGTTGCCATGGGTAAATCACCAGTGCCCGGACCTGAAGTGACAGGCCTACCAAACAAATGCAATATTTAGTGAGACAGTCCTGTTCAAGATGCTGAACATAACTTGCTGCCTGACTCGGTCGTTATCTCAAAACTGTGGGTTCCAATGAATGTTTTCTGTGAAAAGCGTTTCCATTTGACAAAACATTCCTTCTACAGACGATACGATGTAAAAACGATGAAAACTGATTAAAATGGTTGTTACTGTATCATCAAATTTGGGTTGTCAAACAAATTTTGTCCAAGCTTCGGTATTTTGCCCAACTTTCCAATTTTCTCCAGTGTTTTCCACTTTTCCGTAAAAATATCCGAACAGATGAAAGAAAGCATTCCACGCACATCTGCCCAACATTTCAAATATTTTACAAAGCTTGCTTCAACAAAAGTTTTTGTCCAAACTTTTACCACTTTTGCCCGATTTTCAACTATTGTCGCTCAGTTTTACCGAATTTGTCACAATTTTTCTTGATTTTTAACTGTGGGAAAACAGTTGCCCAACCACGTACGGCATGTTCTGCATGGAAACAATTTCTCAAATACCGAAGTGACAAAGAATTTTTATTAAAGGCCGCATATCTAAATAACAATGCCTGTAAACTTTTTGTTTGTTTGATTCACGTTTCAAAGTATTGCGGAATAATCCTTCTCCCGAAGGTTTAACAGAGTTTGAAATTTTAAGATTGACCATACTCCAAATTTGTTTGAAACCGGCGAAGAACTTGATTTACTGGAAATCAGGGTCGTATAGGTTCATGTCAGTACGGCTTCAAAAATATTAACACATTTATCTTACTAAATTTTGCACTAACTCGTCAAACTTGTGCACTCTATTGTTCCACAGCATGCATAAATTTCTTCTATGCTGCATCCCCTGTATGCTTACCCCGAAATATTCATGGACGTTGCTTCAAACGTCTGGTGCTCCTCTTTCTTCACGTCAAGTTTATCGACATTTTTACGGGTACATCTGTTCACAGCATATGTAAAATATAACAAACACATTCAAGTGAGAGTGTGTGGATTAAACGATTACACTGCACAATCAGTAGGTAGTTGTTAGAATGCTACTGGTAATTCAAGTCACTGTAAACATGCTTGATTTGGTACGTTATTTAGGAACCCCGAAATCAAAAAAATTGTGCATCGATGACAATTTATGCCAAAATCCCTCCTCCAAAAACACTCAGACTTCAAGCATGATGTTTCGATATTATACATCTCAAACTTCGTCTATTATTTCGAAGCAATGGAAAATCGGTATGTTTTTATTCAAGCCGATCAGGGTCAGAGGCTGAACTCCACTTCGTTTGACAGATCTAGCGACTCGCGGTAAAATGGCATCAATAAAATGACTGGGACAACAGCTGTGGCATCGATCTTCTTAAAGTTTGAATTGGAAAACACAGCGTCATAATAGAAAATAGTACATCCGAAGCGGGCTGGCCAGCATATGAGCTTTTGGCAATCCCGAAATAGTCCGCTGAGTAAAATTACGCAGCCAACAGCAGCACCAGTTACGAAATCATTGTAACTGTTCTTGTAAACGCGCGAAATCACCAACGAGTCTAAGCTATCGTAATACGATTTCTGGCTGGTGGCTGTGCTCACGGAAGTGAGCGTGGCACATCTGATGCATTGGCCCGCATTTTGCAACAGAAGAAATGTGACAAAACTCATATTTTGCTTTTCGCCCTTCAGTATTTCACGTGGAAGGTTACTGTAGGATGCAGGTTGGCATCTTGCCATCGTCACAACTGCGCTTGTTAAGTTTTTCGCATTATTTAGTGAAGCTTGCTTGGCTTGAGCTACCTAGCGAATGAAATTATGTGGCATTTTACATTTCTAAGCAGAGTTGTAACTACAATTACAAACACTCTTCACTATTTTCAAATGCAGAACATTACAACTCCACGAAAAGAAAAAGTCTCAATTACAATTATAACTGATTTTACTTCGGCTTGTTCAGTGTGCACCAGCCAAGCCATGCGCACAGCACATCTTGGACATTTTGCCGCTGACTTGGCAAAAACTAGGTTTTATGGCGCGTGTTCGCTGGCTTCTTTTATGTTTTTGTTCGAGCTGCATGAAATTGTTGAAAAATAATTTAAGTGCATTGTAATTAGTTAAAAATTTAGCAAATTATAGTTACGTAACAAAAAGTCTCAAGTGCAATTAAACAAAAATGTGTAATTAATCACATTCAGCTCAATTACAAATTCCACTTGATTCAACTTTGACTTATGCACCACTCAAGCCACGCACACAGCAGGTCTTGGACATTTCGCCGCTGACTTGGCAAAACTCCAGGTTTTACAGCCCATGTTTCACTGGTTTCCATGGGCGTCGGAAGGGGGTACAGGGGGGCCAAAGCCCCTCTTGGATTTTGAAATGTAATATTTTCCTATTAATGTTTTAGTAAAAAAATCTTTTCCTCTTAATTTCGAGTTGGTAAAATGAACTTTCACCACATTCAGCTCCCCCGGAAAAGATCCTTCCGGCGCCCATGTTGTTTTTTTATGCATTTTCTCGAGCTGTGTGATGTTGTTGAAAAAATCGTGAGTGCACTGTAATCAGTTGAAAATCGTTAAAAATGAAAATAATTGGCAGCTTACAGTTAAGCAAAAACGAAAGTCTCAAATGCAATGAAATGAAAAAAACGTGTAATTATTGACATTCAGCTCAATTACAAATTCTAATTGATTCAATGTTGTTCCACGGCCTGCTTACGATATCTTATTAGGCCATGTCTATTCATAAGCAGATTGGCTGATTGTGATACTGTCGGCGATGCAGTTGCTGTTGTACGTCTTTCTCTCAGGCCTGACCATGTGCTATCATGATGAGCGATGAGCACAAGCCGTGGTCAAACCATGGGCCGCGACCCACATGCGTGCGTTCAACCATGCAATATTTTTAAAAGACTTATTTAATGCGGCGGATTGTTCTATTGGCTGTTTGCTTGTTGTCGTAGATCTTCAAGCTTTTGTTATATTCTGAGATTGTCATATGTGTTTTACTTCGGCCATACATTATAGCTTAACCTGACAAAATGGCGCTGGATACAGTACTGCAGGCCTACTCGCAGTCGCAGTAGATTTTAGGTTACGGAAGCTGTAACTGTAGTCCGCGGCCTTTTCTAATTGGCAAACTTTTTCAGGTGATAAACTTACATTTTTTGGTGATAAACTTACGTTTTTGAGCTGACTCTGGTAGACCTAACGTAATAGTTTACATATTCCCACTGGTGAGTGGACCGCTAAATAAGCAAAAATGCCAGGGTTCATTTTTAATATCATTCCTGCGTACAGCAAAATGTGGCCAACCAAAGCTACAGTATTTTACATTTTTACAAAGCAAACTTTGACCCGTAGCCGTACTTATCCTCGTGACTCAAATGCTTGCAACCTGCCTATCAATTGTTATGAACTTACTTGACCAACCCGTAAAGGAAACCGCCACACAAGAGGGCAAGGACTATTCCGCCTATGAAGGATACGACGAGATACATGGTCAGAGGGACTGGTGTTGTCGTAGGAAGACCTGAAGGATAATGCAGCTTTCCATCAAAACTGCGACATCTTATGAATCACGCCTATGAAACGATACGTATGCAAATGAAACAGGGCCGTTGCTTTAAGTTGGAATGTAAGAAGCTTAGCTGAAGCTAAAAGTTGGTTGAGAGAAGAACCAATGGTGTGGCAAAAAACAACACAATTACGTTTCAGCCTGGTTCTAAAACGCATTATATAAAATGTTCAGCTGATATTACTTTGATGTTCCCGCTTTCCACGCAACAGCCTTCTTTTGCTTTACACGAAAAAATAACAGTGTTCCTACAAGCTTTATTTAATTTCAGGAACATCAAGACACTCTTTTGGTCTTGCTAGTGTGCGGTAGAAACCAAAATAAAAATGCATGTGCGAGAAGCAGCTGTTGTGCTGCATAAATGTCAGTGCTGCAGAAGATGAACAGAATGTTAAAAATCATGGTCCAAATTCAAAATATCCATACCCGGCCAAGGTCAAGATGAACTTTAGGTACAAATCGTAAGAGCCATTACTGACATTATCGGGTAAATGTTTCAGTGCCAACTTCCTGGAAATTTTGGAAAAAGTTTAAAAACTTTCGGGTTTTAACATTTGAGGTCCGCTGTTTTCCCCTTCTGCAACACCAACTTTTTGTATTTTCCAGATTTTACCGTACTTTTACTCATTACTATAGGCATTTTCTTCCCACCACTTCACTAAATACGGGATAAGGTATTGCGACTCCAGGCTTTACTCAAATTTTCCGGTACTTTCGTTTTTCCCTAAACGTTTCCATGTCTTCCAGGTACTCATAATTTAACAAATTTTACAACCTAACAACGACTGAGAGAAGACGCCAAGGTCCGATCCCGAAAATATGTTCAAGACCAAATATTGTGAAGTTTGTTTTTTCAGTTAAATATTATAAACATCTACTGTTTTGGTATTCCGCGTGAATACGAAAAACTTTCAGACCGCAGACATTTCAAGCTCAACAATGAGCGCCAAACAACCACAATCAACAATTGGAATATAGAATATTTTGAGTTTGGCAAACAAGACCAAGGCTAGGCTTATATCAAACGTCTTCAGAGCTTCGGAACCTGATGGAGAGATTTATTTCGCTGTTTTTTAAATTGAAAAAAACCCATCAAGATTAGCTTTGAAAAGTGTTCTGAGAAATGTGCAGGTCTTGTTTTAAATACGTGGACCTCGGCGACGTAGCCGCCATATAAAGGTGGCAAAGTATTTGGCAAGGTGGTCGCATACACACAAAAATACGACAAAGTGTCATCAACTTTTGTGGTGAGCACTTGTGTAAACCTCAATATTACCAGAACTTTACAAAGTTTTTTGAAAACTCACAAGTTTGAAAGATGTGCTATGCTTGCAAGATTAGGGGCGCCGGGACTACGGGACAACTGCAACTTGTCGTGTGTGGGGGTATTTGGAGTGATTCGGTACGAACAGCGTGCGATGATGAATGGTTATTGCAAAAATGTTTACGCAAATCCAGCTTCTGGACACTTAGGCTCTCATACCTACAACGCTGATAACGACAAAACCAGATTTGTCATTCGTCACTTCGGCTAGTTCTTGACCGCCAGAAAACTTTATGTACGACCCCCCGCCGCCAGAGTAACCATTCGGAGGGCCGCCCCCTCCTCCACTGAAACCACCTCCACCACCCGAAGCAGATAAATATCCCGAACCCCCACCTCCAAAACCTCCCTCGGAGAATGTAAAAGCTCCTTGTTGATACCTGAAAAGCGAAAATGATGTTTTATCAATTTGCATCGTAATCACATCAATTAATGAATGCGCGCCGTCGTGCATAAGAAGGTTATTTGCTGAGTATCATGTTTTTTTAATTAAAATGGGGATGCACACTTCAAACACTTTAGCAACATTTCCCAATCTTGCATAGCAGGGTTTCTCAACCAAGGGGTGCGGGAAAGCTTTCCAAAAGCCACGAAATAACGTCCCTTATTACACATTTCATCGTTTATCTGCCCAGATAAGCTAACTTCAACGCTATCCGGAAATACTTTTAAGGCCGTGGTTTTCGACCTTTCATGTACCGCAACCCATTATAGCAATCCACTATCACCCAATGACCCCCATTTAAACCTCGAATAAAGCAAATGCAATATAGCTGTGTACATGAATTATCTGCTTGCGGCCCCTGTAAAAATGGTTCACGACCCCTCTGGGGTCGCGAACCCAGGTTGAAAACCACTGTTTCAAGGGATGCGAGCACATGTTAAAATTCCTTAGGGAAGCGGAGCACAAAGAGGTTGGGAGTCACTGCCCGAGAGTATGCTGCATGTACTGGAAGCACCCTGCTTCCTTCGTTGTCGCAGAGAGAGATAGTATTTAAAGAAAAATAAACCATGCCGTTCTGCAGTTCAAGATAAAACTCGCGGTTCCAAAAGACAAGGCGTTAGTCGAACCGGATCTTACATAAAAGAACAAAATAAACAAACAACAAAACACATCAAACAAACAAAGAAGCAAAGAAAAATAAATTCAAACTGCCAAATAGTGCCAGCAGTACTGTCCCGCTAAGTTTCCACTCTTGGTGAAATGGAAAACTCTCGTTACAGACAAAGAGAACCCCAACATCTAAAATGCCGAAGCAAACGCTAAATAATGTAATTCTGCGAACAAGTCATTATCAGTTTATCAGAGCAATAATTTATTAAAATCAAAAGCGCTCACATAACAAAAGAGCACTGTAAATGTTTTTTTCCTTGAATTTCATACGCCTTTTCACACATGGTTACCTTTACTGACATTAATCCTGTATATATGTTTCACCATTTAAATGAGAAGAATATATGCGTGTATGTGCTCTGAAATTCTATTTTTGCGTAACCGACCATACTAATTGCTATATTGGCGTATGCATGTCACAAACAGCCAACATTTGTGCAGTAATTTCGTTCCTATTATCATTGCAGAAAAGCGGGAATTTGAAGTCGCATCCACTAACTCGTTTCTTGAAAGAGCATCGTCCACCTCATCAACTACATCGCTTACCTTCCACCGACAAGCGGCCTAAACTTCGCTTTTTCAGTTTCATTCAGTTGCGGATCAGGAAAGAAGCCTGCAGCCGGAAAAGACTGATCTGCAAATGTTGCCACTAACGCCGCATCTGCCATGCCGTACAAGCCAGCCCCGCCGCCAGTGCTTAGCTCGCCACGACTTCCAGGCCGGCCACGGTCCAACAAAGGCACGCCCCCGAGACCTGCATCGGGGTTTGCGTTTGAAGCGTTGCCTCCGTCTGAGCTCAACCGTCCCCAGGTCGTATTGGATGGTTGAATTCCGAATACAACACTTCCAGCTCCCCCTGTTTTCAAATGTACGGATGGTTTTCACGGGTTAAAAATTGCCAGCGGTTTCGGCCTTGCACACCGGGTTCAATAAATCTGACCTGTGCCGTCAATGTATGTGAAAACGAAACAAAGCGCTAAACATCCACCCCACCAACAATAGAAACACCACATAACCAATTTACTTTTTATTTAAAATTTCAGTTCCAAACACCAGTTTTTACTTGTAATTTGAAACAAAAAAGAATCCATGCACTGTTTTGCAAAAAAAAAACATCAAAGACTTTCTTCCAATTTCACAAACGAAACTAAGGTCATTTATGTTGCTCATATAAAAAGATGATCATTGCCTGTTCGTACAATGGGCTTATTAACGTAAAAAAATTCACACTGATTGCCACTTAGGTAAAAAACGAAATGTGGGAAACATGTTACCAGCAACCAAAAGTACGGTGTTTCCCTCCCAGTCGACGCCAAAAACGGCATCGTCGTCAGCTATTACAAATGTTGCTCCTGCTCCTCCTTGAGTCATCTGCGCTCCGACGCTCTTACCGATCTGGCCTACAGCAATTTTCAGGGCTGTGCCTTCACGCAGATAGTAAAGCCCCGACACAGCAGCTCCAAGTCCACCGGGCCCTCCATAACCCGCTCCTACAGCAACGATCCTGTACAGTCCTGCACAAGGACTATTTCATTTTAGTTTCTGGAAATTCTGAACAAGTCGTTAAGGTCGTTTCGTGAATTCATTCTAGAAAATATTTCCGCAGCATGCGGGGTAACCACTGAAGTGACGAAAACACAACGATTTTCCCTTGATTTTGCAAACCACTAAGATAGTCGTTACATGGTATAACAGAGCTTTGCTGGAATCTTCACAAATTACTTAGACTCAAATGTTCGCCTAGTTGCATCTTTTTTCGAAGAGAACCAGATGGGCCTAATTCAAAACATAAATTACAATAGTTTAACCCATTGTTACGCATCGTCATCTTCAACCATAAAGCACCGGCGTAATTCGACGAAATTAACGACTTTTTAATTGCAAATCTTTCGACCAAAGTGGCGGCTTACCTTCAACAGGAGCGAGCCAATGCTGTATTCCATTTTCGACGACCACCATTCGGTCTAAGTTAGTGTTAGCATACTCTGTGTCGCACAGCAACTGGACTGGTCCAAATCGTCCCGTTCTTGCGCAAGTTGTAAACCGCCATTTTAGTCGCGGGAATGCGAAGTGATCATGGAAAGGGTGCCCTGAAAAGTTGCTTTCGTGTACGGACGCCAAAAACGCCGGAAAATGCAAAAGCATGCGAATTGGTGTCACTAAAGGTAAACAAGTTTAATAAATTTGTCGTCAGGAAGGAGATTTTTGCTTAGAAGCTGCCAGAAGTGCAAAGCTGCTCAGTGTGTTTTGAGCAATATCACAAAGGGGCATATGACAAGTAACCGGTTGACGTAATCGGTTTGTGATGGATGTGATGGCCAGCGTTAAGTTATGATTTTTGTGAATGATTTTGCAACATTGAAATCTAAGAGAAAGTTCTTTGCTAAAGCAAGATATATTGTGAACACTTCAAATTAACGAAGTTTGTAAAATCGACGTGGAATTAGTTAAAATAATCATTTCATGTTTCAGTTCAAACTACAATCGTGAAAATTTTGGCTGCTGAGTTTTCTCTATTGACAAATTCACGCAAAATCTGTTAGTATTAACACATTTTCATGCAAATATATTGACACGGTTACGTTTAAACAGTTTCTCATACATGTCTTGAAAGTGATGGAGTTAACTCCCGAAACAACCACGCTTTTTCTCCTGTTGTTATTTTTTCCCACAGCAGTCGTGACGTTGACACGATATGTGGCTCCTTTGGATAAAGTCAGAAGGTGATGGGTTTTCCCTGCAATGCATCATTAAAATGGCGTTGTTATTCAATTATATCATGACCGGAAGGTTGACCGCGATCAGTCGAAGGTTGAAGAACGCAATATCTTTCACGCAATATCTTCACTAGCCAAACAGGGATAGTGAAAGTGAAGCCTGCGACCGACACTGTCAGAATCGAAAGAATACGCAGAATAAAATATGCTGTGTTAATTAACAAAAACTATACGGCACAGTGACAATTATTTGCATCGTTCTACTTTAGTCCTCTCTTTCAAAAAATGCTACTTTTTTTCCTTGTGTTTTGTTTCTGGATTCATGATCACACAGCGTTTCATTTAGACGAAAAAAACTGAAACAGGAAAAAGTACGCTGTTTGCAAATGCTTGACCGAAACCATCGTTATACCATTTAAACCTCAATTTCGCAATTTACTCGACATGCTTGAGATAAAGTACAACCAGGGGTGGATATTAGAATTTAACATTTCAATTTATGAACTAAATTCAAAATAATGCAACAACCAAGTGAGAAACTCTCGAAGAGGTGCCCCAAGGCATCTCTGAAAAAAGGTGGAGCGAGGCGACAGCCTCGTTCACCTCCTAGTGGTGGAGGAACCTTTTTCAAAGAGGGGGGCACAAGTGCACGTCAAAAAACTATGGAAAACTTTTTTCATTAAGCGATTTGCTTTAACAATGGACCCAATACTAATTGTGTTGCTTTAATTATTTAAAGCAAAATTCGTAATGTAAAAGTGGGGGGCCCAGGCCCATGCGGCCTCCCGGTTCCGCCACCCCGCCACCTCCCTAATATCCAACCCTGAGTATAACCTCAAATTCAAGAGACCTTGCTGTGGAAGGTTTAAACATTTCAAAGCAACACCCTATTAGATATTGATTGTGAGTTTAACACAAGACGCCTAGATTTGTTTGATAAAATATGTGCATGAGAGTTAACCCAGAGGTTCACCGCTACGCACAGAATAGTCTCGCGGACCTTTTCAGCTGCTCCGGAATGCTGCATGGCTGTAAACCTCTGTTCAGAAAGATGCACCCCTATAGGCAGGGCTTCCATACCGTCCTTATTTCTAAGATTTGTCCTTATTTTGAAAGTCTACATCTTAGAAAAAATCATTGTCCTTATTTCTAAGAA
>JGI24158J21664_10004833_pt1 | contig 17442 bp, 10 predicted proteins | sample Ectturendosymbi3_FD_21664 | JGI IMG/M metagenome (IMG submission 21664)
CTAACGTCATTTTCGGACTCAGCGCACCAAAAAACATCAAGAAACACCAAAAAATCAAAATAAAAAAACAAGACCAAAAATTTGTTGCCCAGTGAATCGATGTACAGTCATCGCTGTTGAATGAGTAAACAAAGTCTTGCCAAATGTCACTTTTCTCACCAGCACAAGGCTTTTCTGACAGCTTTCCATCCTTTAGCTGCTTAAGCACAGAGTTGTGTTCTGCCATGTACCTTACTTGAGACTACTAGTTAGGCTACTGTATAATGCGATGTTACACTTACACAAACAGTCGAGTGGCCCACCTCAACTTTTCAGCACTTCCTGGAAAAAGTAGCCTAAACATGTCTTAAAAACGCAATCCCAATCAAACTAATGCAAGAATCTTTATATATACGTAGGGCGTATAAGCTTTTATTGGAAAATCACAAATATAACACAACAGCCAATCCAAAATGCATGGGATTGTTAAGAGTAGGCTACTGTAGTTCGAAAACAGCATAGTTTAATCTATCATTACACTGCCATATCTCGCAGCCATGAAAATAACCTGTGCGTAAATCACTCATGCATTGCAACTGTGTAGTGTACTTTCCTGTCATTGCGTGGAACACTCTGGAAGACTTGCAAAACTGTAGTAACTATAGCAGGTTATACATGATTAGTAGTATAGTTACAGGCACAGCTCAGTCTCCCAAATCAATCTTTTTCAGCAAATTACAAAATCCAAATCCAGTTCGGATCCAGTTCTTGTTAAGAAAACCTGAATCCGGATCCTGCCGGACGCAGCCGGAGTCCGGCTACAAAAAATCCAAAATCCAGTCCATGCACACCTTTGCAGTGTTTGTCAAAATTAACTTGGGGTCTACATTTTGAACGAATTCGATTACTTTATTGCTTGCCGGTTCTGGTTTCATTTATTTCCTGTACATGTAAGAAACCTACTTTGTGACTGCGCTTCATCATCATCTCACCTCAAGTCAACGAAAACGAACTCCATCAGTACTTCATCCGGTAAATCGGACCAATAATCACAAATGAAGGACATATTGTGTTTGCTATTACTGTTGCACTGTAAATCCTACAGAAAAATTGTGTAACACACCACGGAGAATACCGATTCTGTGAGTGCGAAAACTGAAACATAAATCAAGCAAGTGATGCCAGAATCTATCCAAACTTTATTCCTTTGCAATGAGAAGCAAACTTACAAACAATAAATAGGTCAGAAATTGCGCAGAGGTCAGAAATTTCGCTTGACGCCGAAAAGTGTTCATCACTGATTTAAGCGCTTGGCAACACTGCCAGCCACGTTGCGCATGACGCTCAGTTTATTCTGCATTTCCCCACTTTAGGCTGCAAACAACTGAAGGTTTTTGACAGCATTTTTGTCCAATTCAATTTGGTTAGTGGAAATCTTCAGCCTAGGCTAATGCAGAATAGCCAAGAAGTACATTTGCGCACTTGAGAATTTTGCGGCGAGCTTCAGCAGCTTGCGTCTGCTTACTTTTACCTATGTCGTTTTAAAGGTGATACCGAGCACAGTTCAAATGATGTGTTTCTTAAGGCAGCATCCATGGTTGGATAGGTGGGAGATTCTGCCTCACTCTCCGTAGATGATAGTGTACTGGTGGTGGCATCATCAGCAAGTCTTGTAGCAAGCGCCAACATGCTTGGCAGATCTTCTGACCTGGAATCAAAGTGTTTCCACTGCTTAAAGCCCATTTGTTCGCTTGAAGCAGAGAAATGCTCACCAAACCTGTTTTGACAGTTTTTTTTTTATGTTTTGCAAATNGATCACAACACTTCTTTCACTGCAAATTGTATTTTGACAGGTACATCATCATCATGTGGTGATGCTTGCAGATACTCTTAATCACATTNTTTTTGCCATTGATGTTCTGCAACAGATTAATTCAACATCCTCATCTGCGAGCTCAGCAATGTCCACAAACACTACGCTTTTAGCAAAGTAAATTTTATGGCAAGTCTCCTCCAACTTTTTTCCAATATCACGTTTCAGTGATGAACTCATAACAAATGTTGTATTTCAATAGTATGTTGCTAACAACACCATCTGAAAAATGAAATGAGGAAATAGTGGTATATTTTAATAAGTCTCATAGCAATGTTGGCCCTCACTGCTAAAGGGGAAGTGGTAATAGGTTTCTGTAGTAATAGCAGAACTTAAACTACGAAACACACGTGCTAGTTGTCATTGTAAGTACATGACTATTAAGTATTGTCATTATACATGTTATACGCATTGTGATGTCATGGAGTAAATGTTACAAAATAGTGCAAAAGTACTAATTAAGAAAACATTTTTTTTCATAGTAGGCATAAAATTTAATCGAATTTTTTTATTTGGCATGAGAGTATTAGTATAAAGATAAAATATGTGAGTTTCAACTTCAAATTTATACCCTTTTTTTATAGATTCTTAAAGTTGAGCCACCAAAAAGTGTATGAAGCAAATTGAATGCTTTGTTATCATATGAAGCAGTTCTGTTAGCACTGTTTAAGGTAGCTATTTGGATTCCTTGGGTCTTAAAATGTCTGTCTAGCAATTTTCAGCCATCTCATATAATCAGAAGCTGAGAAATTATGAATTGAATAAAATTGTAAGCATGTTCACTGAAGCGTAGCGAGTAAAAATGATGTTTTATAAAGTGATCATAACTCCATTAATAGTGGGAGTTTTTCAAATATTTTTTTGCATTCTCCATTTTTTAGTGAGATCTACAAGTGCGCCAAATTTCATTGAAATGCAAAACACTTGGTGTAATTTTTGAAAAAAACTTGTTCATTTGGCATGGAATCACCCTCACAGCTTAGTTTCCAAAAAAAACCTGAGCCAAAAAATGGCTCAGTCATTGGGTTGGCACCCAGGGCCAGGTACAGTTGGTCAAAAAGTCACGAACACATGGCCGCATTGTGACGTCACCTAGAGAGAACCCCAAACGAAAATTTTTTCAATCTGAACCAGAAGACTTGCTCTAGCTCAATCGGCTAGCGAGTTATGGAGTTGCAAACTCGGGTCAAAAAAGTAGCCCTGTGCTGGACTTAAAGGGTTTGGTGTAAGCTCGAAGTTTTGATAATGCCAATTTTAATTTATTCATGATTTCTACAGCTTATCAAAGCTTTGTATTTTGGCTAAGGTAAATGTCAATATGAGGTTGGTTAAATGTTGAAAATTTAATGTCTGTTGTACTGTAATTCAGCTACTGTTAACATTCCATAGATGTTTTTTGGAAACTTATTGTGTGTTTCTTGCTTCAGAAGGCAAACTTTAAAAACATTCCATAAATCCCAAGTGTAAAAATAACCTGGTTGCATGATTTGCGGCGTGTGATGCAAAAATTCCAAAATCATCTTGTGTGTGTCCATTTGTCATGGAATGCAATATGAGGACAACTTCTGTGGCAAAGGCCCTGCCATACTTGATTCGTTCTGTTTTGTAATTTGTACCTGTAATAGTCTGAATTTGTATAGCCACATTCAAAATCCATTCTGAGAAGTTAACAGTTCTTATTGTGAATATCTTGACTGATGCCCATGAAATGCCAAAGTCTGTATGTAATGATTGATGCGGTTAAGTGCATGACGAAGCTATAGTAATCTCAGGATGAGGGGTTGAATACCAAAGGATAGCTTCTTTGCCTGTTACAACCCTTTTACGACCACCGCTAACACATGTTTGCCAAAGTTTGCAATGCCATAACTCGCTAACTGATTCAGCTAGAGAGCTGTTTAGACCATCTACGGATTCAGCAAGTCTTCTAGTTAAAATTGAAAAAATAAATTTTCATTTTGGGATTGAGGTTCTCTGTGGGGTCGTCACAAGTGGGGGTGTTTTTTCATCTTTTGGACCAACTTTACCTGACCCTGGGCACCAAACCAAGGAGCCATTGTTTGGTTCAAGGTTGTTTTGGAAACTAGGTTATCATCCGAGTCTTTAGAGCCCTTGACTAGCTTCCTAGCATATTTGGAGCAAAATTTATAGTCCCAAAATCAAAATTTGGCACTGAAAAATTGCACTCTCACAAATGCTGATGTATGGAGAAAAGCACCCCCAGCCAACTCGCCAACGGGTTATGCTGGAGAGCTATTCAAGCCTTCTAAAGACTCATGAAGTCTTGTAGTTTAGACTGAAAAAAATTTTAAGCTTGGGATGTCTCGTTTTTTGTTTGTGTTTGCATTATGGGAGGATGTTTATGCATATTTGTTTACATTTGGATGACATCATCATCCCTTGGGAAGCGAACAATCGAGCCAATTTTGTGGCTCAATTTTTTTTTGATTCTAGGCTGTAATACGAGTCTTTAGAGGGTTTGATTGATTTTATAGCGTTTCTGGTTGAAAAGTTAAGGCAAAATAACTGAATATTAGTTAGGGAAAATCCCGGGAATTCCCCAGATTTTTGTAAACAATTTAGTTTTTTTTGACCCTAACTTTGGAACCAGAAACACTAGAAAGTTGATCAAGGGCTCTAAAGACTTGTATTATAGCCTAGAATTCAATAAAACTTTGAGCCACTATATCGGCTCGATCGGATCGGCGATGACGTCATCAAAAACAGGCAAAACGTACCCCACTCTTGATGTCATCAATGAAGAACCCCAAGTCCAAAACTTAATTTTTTTCGTTCTACACCACAAGACTTCATGAATCTTTACAGGATTTGAATAGCTACCTAGCTCATGCTGCTGCCGAGGTATGGCTGCCAAACGTTTTGCCTGAAATGGATGTTTTGCCTTTTGTGAAACCTTTTGATTTTTGCCGAAAATTGGGATTTATAGCCATAATATTTGCTCCAGATATGCTAGAAAGCCAATCAGGGCTCTAAAGACTCAGATGATAACCTAGATTCCAGAAAAACTTTGAGCCAGAAAATGGCTCATTGGATTAGCACTCAGGGCCGGCCAAAAATGCAAAAACACCCCCACGTCTGACACGCCTCGCAGAGAACCCAAAACCCAAAACAAAAAAATTTATTAAAATCTCAACTAGAAGACTTGCTGAATGCATAGAGGGTTTCAACAGCTCTCTAGCTCAATCGACTGGCGAGTTATGGAGTTAAAAAGTTTGGTCAAAAAAGTGGCTGCTATCGACGTAAAAGGGTTGGTGTTTGTCAGTGATTTTCAAAAACAATTAGTAAGATAGAAAAATATGTTGTTTTTGGATTAATGCATGACGTTATCTCAGATAATTTTAATGAGTTATATGTGTGTGCATCTGTGAAACTTGTCAACCTGATCTGAAATAATAATTGGCTAAGCTACTAAAAACTAATTGGCTAGGCTGACTTTGAAATCTATCTTGTCTGTTGTTGTATCCTGTGACAATAAATGTGTAGCTGTAGCCTGTGTGTATTGCAGATGAGGTGTTCAGCTCAGTAATGAACTAGGCATACATTCAGTGTGAAAGATTTTTGGCTGACTACATGCGATGTTGATAAGAANTAAAGGTTTACTTCTACTGTTGTTTTTATGGTGCTTAGTAGTTAATACTGTAGCAAGTAATTTTTTGAAGAATTATTACCAGACCACACCTTAGCTNAAATCACAATCACCACTGGAATGTTATGAATATACAAATGGTGTGAAGCCTGAACAATTAGTTTCACAACCTTACTGATATAAACACATTACCTTTTTTAACATCTGGTGATGGGATTCTTTTATTAATCAAGTTTTGATTTTAACACTTCCATTCCTGGTTCATGTATGAGTATGTGTACGGATTGGAATTCCTGGAGCAGGTATCAGTCTACGTACAGATCTGGATTCAGCATTGAGTGGATACCGACTGTAATCTTTTTCTCTAGGAAATTCTTACATTTATGTATGAAAACTATAAAGACAATTATTACTGGATTTAACAAATGGGACACTTTTTTTGGGTTTCAATTGCAAGGTGTTTTATGAAGCTGGCATGTGGTAAACTCTCTAACTTCCCCACCATACCCAAGACGATTTCTCAGAGAAAACTCCCATGACTGAAAGTGTTAAGAAAACAAATTTTTTACTGTGGTTTTTATTACAGATTGTGATAAGTAAGCAGTGGCTGGATTTCATTTACCTTTATGACATCAGTGCTGTGTATGTTTTAATATCACCAACTATTCTCTTTAGGTTGTTTATATTTGGAGCAACTTTTGTGTTTTGTGTTTGAAACAGTGAAGTCCGAAGGTTTTAATCTTGATAAACAAACAATATGTTCCATTTTAACTTCATTGCAAAGATTTTGTTGGTTTGTCTTTGGAGTGCTGCAGGTAATTGAAGCATTGACAATGCATTTTACTGTATTTATTCGATTGTAAGCTGTGGCTTATAAAGTTTTTTTTTCATCATTTCATGCAGCTTATAATCTAGTGCAGCTCACATTTTTTATTTCTTTACATTATGGAAAGGTATAGATAGCACTTAGCCTTTCCATGGCTGTATTTTGTTGACCAAACTCTCTTTTTGCATTCTATTCTCTTCAGCATCACGTGCACACTGCACATCCGTCACAGGTGGGAATATTGTGAACAGAAGGCAGTAGCTGTGTAAGCTTCAACACTAGGGTTGTCAACTGAACATGAAACGTGCTAGTATGCGAAAGTATCTCAGTGGCTTAGACAAGAGGTGGGCAAGTGGCAGCGTGCGAGCCAAATGTGGCCTGCCACAGTGTTTCAAGTGGCCCGCGGAAGCATTCAAGAAAAATCTTCAAGTCTGATATTTCCTCCAACTTGTCACAAAAAATGTCAGTGCTTCTATTTCCCCAAGGAGGTACGGCCCTCCGCTAAATGCAGGCTTCTCAAAGTGGCCCCTTAACCAAATTGTTGGCCCACCCCTAGCTTAGACAAATATGATCAAGTGCGACAGGCAATCAAGGGCAGCTTACATTAATTTTTTAACGCTGTTTCGTGCGGCTTACAATCGAGTAAATATGGTAGAATTTTGTGATTTTTACTGTTACTGATAGCACAGTAAAGTGTTGGCTTTGATCAGTTAACTGTGCTTTTACAAACCTGAAAATATTTTATATCTTTGCACAGTTCATGCATCCATGAATGGAAAGTCAACCCAAGTTTCGTTTTACATTCTTGAAAATATATGAAAAGATAAATTGCATGCAGTTGATAGAGGCTATAAAACCTTGTCAGTTGTTTTTACTGTAGTATATAAATCAGGATTATGTGGCCTATGGTGGATATCTAATTTTGCACATGCTGGGGTCTTTCATAGATTTATAAGTACATTTTTGTGATCAAAAGTAACTTTGAAATCCATTGAAAGTTTAAGTTTCTTTCTAATGTGCAATTGAACCAGCATTGTCAACAGTGAGAAATTTATTTGTCCACTACCTGTTGCATTTCTTGATTACTAGAAAATTGTTTCAATAAAGCCTTCAAACTGTGACTGTTCAGAATTCTTTTCTGAATTGACTGGTATACAATTTTTTAAAGTATTTGCTAGTCCTATCAACTGAGGATAAGTACAAAACTGCCTATCATAGTTGAAAGCACTGATGTGATTTTTTTGAAAAATGTAGTGAAATTCTGTGTTGCAATTGTTAATTTGTGCCACTAACATAATATCAACTGCTTAGGACTGTAGGTTTTAGACACACCTGCTGAGTTTCGAAAGTTTTCCAAATTTCTGGAATGAAAATGAAGTTCTACAGATGATATTTTTGTTTTAATGAAAAGCTTTGTTGACAATACTTCCATGGGTAGACATAAATATTTAGAATTGCTTACAGCTTCTGGTTTTCATATTATTGCAGCTCAGTCAAGCACCTGCATTCAACCTTCGGTTTCATCATCATATTATTCCAGTACCGACGAAAAGCTTACTCGAGAAACTGCATTTGTTGTTGAATTTACTTTATCTTGCCAAAACAAAATTGAGGTTGGTTTCACCTCTTTTTTACAAATCAGTTAAGATAATAAGGTTTCACAGTTTGTCAGAAAATAGTTAACTCTATTTCAACAGAGTTTAATGTTGTTTGCTGATGTGGACGGAAAACAAATCCCTGTCACAAGATCCACTGAAGGAAACAATTACCAAGTTAGTTGGACAGTAGACCCAGCTATAAAAGCAAGCAAGAAGTATCACGTGAGGTATAATGTTGCGTTGAAATTACTGAAGTGCCTTTGTACCTGGCGTTTTGGTCTGACATCTAAAGCTATGTGCTTTGCTGAGACAAATGGTGTTTCATGACTTACGACATTTGAGACAGACAAATTTTTGGTTTTGCGATGGTTGCAGGTTTTTTGACGAAGAAGGTTATACGAGTTTAAGGAAAGCAATCAGAAGCGATCAAGACACCTCGTCTGTGAAGAGTTTGTTCACGCTTGACTTCAAGCACCCGGTAAGATTTTCACGCGTGACTCCATGCCCCCGGTATGGTTTTACGCTTTTTTTCAAACACTCGGGAAGCAAGTAGTTACTCTAGTTGCGTTCCTGATTCTTATATTCATTGCTCAGGTTTACATTTTGGCAGCTACAAACGTTGGAGTATCTGAAGTGAACCAACTTGAAACTTGGAATTTAAACTAATTTTGAAATGGTTGTTTTTCTCATAATGCTTTATCACAGTGTGGTCCAACGACAGGCCCGCGGGCCGCATGAGGCCCGCTACAAAGTGTTCAGTGGCCCGCTGAAGCATTCAGAAAAAATCTTCAAATCTGAAATTTGTTGAAAAGCGTGTGAAGTTACATCTGTCTTACTGAATTGCTTGCGCTGGATAAAGTGCATTTGCACAAGAACAATGAATACTACCTTTTCTGTGCACCATTTTGTTTTATTTTTTTATTTTACGATCAAATTAGAAGGTGCCGCCCGCCGCTAACCCTCCGCTGGGGCGCCTGTCTAGATAACTTCTGTGCTTTTCCGTTGCCCCGGCGTTCGTTGTCTTGAGTACATCTGGCGCAATGGACTCAGTACCAACTAATAATTCTGTCTGTCTATCAGTTAAACGTGGCCATCTCAAAGTGGCCCCGAGACAAATTAATTGCTCATCCCTGCAATAAGTAATTTCAGTTAGAACAAGCATGGCATCTTTTAATAAAAATGTGCAAGAATAACGTTGTTAGACTGCAGAGAGCTTCTGGAAGTTAGTCAGCAAAATGTGTGAGAGTACATTTTCTATGGTGAAGCAATCAAATCTAAAAACAGCAATTGAATGTGAGGCGAAGCTCTGTACGATAGTGCCAGAGAAGCCTCGGCCACAGGCATTCCACTGACAGATATTTGTAATGAATTGCTATGTGCTATTGCTTCAATGACCCACTTACTTCCAATGACGCACTCACTTGTCTTCCCTTATTTAGTTTTAACTGTTCTGAATCCGTTGTTTTATAGACTACTTCTACATCATTTTATTGGAAGTGGCCCGGGAGTTGTCGCGTTTTTGTAAAACGGTTAGGTCAGAAGTAGTTGGACCACGCTGCTAGCATAACATCTCATCACATTTATAGATTGAAAGCTATTTGCTACAGAAAGCTAATAAAAACGTCATTCATAATTTTTTAGTTGAGCAATAGTCCGAAATTGTAAAACACAGTTTGATTTTGAAGTTTGACATGCGTGAAGCAAAGAGCGGTACCTTTGTCTTTGGTACTTGCTTGTTAACTGTTATTGTTCGTCCAGTTTCGCAGAAATTCAGATCCATGTGCTCAAGTCTGTTTTCATTCTCATGTAATAGCGGTGCGTTGTTTCTTTCACATAATAAAACTTGCTTTTCTTCTTTCATCGTTTGTTGCTAACGTTGGTTCTTTTCAATTATGTTTTTTTGTGATCGCATGCAATGCGACAGATATATTTAACGAAAATTACGGGCAGGCCGGGAAGCTTGATTATTGCTTTTTGTCGGGGCGGTTGAGGTGAACGCTCTTGCCCAAGGAGCGCTGCGGCGAGTCACTCAGTGGTCGTGGTTCGAACACCCAACCTTCCAATCGGACGCTCTGCCACTGAGCTAATGGCCGCACAATTTTCCTTTGTTGCTGATATTGGTTTGTTGCAGATATACTTTTTTTACAGGGAACATCACCACAATTCTGGTTCAGCTCCGAACTGATCGCCCTGATAACTGCTGCTCTCGTGTTCTACACCGTTTGTCGCGAACGCAGCTCGGTCATTGCTTGAGATTGTTTGTTTTTTGATCGCACAGTTGCTCAATTAACTTTTTTATAGCTTGAAATTGAAAATCAACAGGAGATTTTGCGCCTCTTTGCAGTAGATTGTGGCTGCTGTGCATTGCAGTCGGTTAATTACACGATTTTTGTCAGTTGGTTGTTTCGAAGCGTTTACATTGCACGAAGCATGTAAAAGCAATGCAGAATAAATTTGTGAACGTCACATGTGCTTTTGACTCGCCTCCGTTGTTTCATAACCCGAAGACGCGCCGTGCGCATGATCTGGACCAGAATCGTGGGCATCTGCAGGGAGGGGGCAAAATGGGCATTTAAACTGGGTCTTACGAGGCAAAAAGTTCTAGAAAACCTGAAGTCACCAGCTTAATTCCGATTAATTGATTTAATTCTTGCAAAACACTTTAATTACCGACATGACACGGCGCAAACTTCAGGGGCGCAACCAGCTCTTAATTTCGGGGGGGGAGGATTTTCATGAAATGTCATTCGATGACGCCATCGTGCTTATTCAACCGTGGTACAACTTTTTCGCAAACGGTCACGGATAAAGTTCTTTTCGCAACATTTCCGATATAAGAACTTTTCAATTGTAAGATGCAAACCGAACGATCAGGACAGAGTAAAAATCAGAAGGATAGCCTAATACAAACACCTCACTCCGTATTCAACTACTGCAGACATGGCTTTAGTGTGGCAGATGTATAGGCTACTAGTAAGCCTGCGTAACTTTTCGTTTTGTTTTAGCAAATTCATCAAATCCATCATCTAGATATTTGAAACTTCAGTTAAATATATTTGTTGTGGGAATTTCTGCAGACGATATTGCGGGTGGTAAAGTTGTCAGGTACAAGAGACTGGTACGAATGTCAGGATATATTTAATCACTGATGATATTGTTTCAATCGTAGATACGAGACTTCGTCTGTCAACTGAAACACTCTTGAAAGGAATGCAGGCAGGAATGCAACTGAACTTTGTTACGAATGGTTTGGCCAGGCTCGCCACCAGACGTGGGTGGGTCTCCACTTTTGTCAGGACTACAGTACTTATAACACCTGATAACTTCTAGGCTTTTGTGAAATTTGAATTTCCCTTGCAACGTTGGCTGTGAAACCCAGCAACGGTTAAGCACTGAACATAAAATGCAAAATTTGTTAAGTAGTAGCCTACAGTAACACCAGGCAAACGTAAAGCTAACACAATATGAACATAGTATGCTGTTTCTGTCACCAGGAGTAGTCTACTGGATGCAAACTTTGCTCCACTGTTGTGAGAGCAGTACAGGATTTGTTGTTGACGTTTCGAGAGTGTAAGTCTCTGCAAACTCTCCTCCGCAGACGATAGGCAAGAAACAAAATCAAAGCGTACACACTGCATTTCTGAAATCAGAAATGGTGTGGTAGATAGGTACGTTCAACATTTGACAAGCAGTCATATGACACTTTACAAAGCCGTGGTACTGGTACCAACCCAGGAAGACACTAAAACAGGAGTGCCTAAAGTGCGACCCGTGTGAAGAATTTCTGCGGCCCCCAACTCCGACTGGGTTCATAATTTACTTGTTATATTGCTTATGATGAAGAAACTTGGCACATATTTCCCAGATTTTTGTAGTGCAACTAACCCAAAGGCAGCGGGATTCCAAACCTCGTAGCACCATTTAGAGACCTCATTTTAGCCTCCAAGACCAACAAGTCAAAATTCGCCACCGCTTCAAATACTTTAGCGCTAACGTCGAAAAATGTAGCCTTAGTCGTCGAAATTTAGCCAAGCCTACGTGCTTGGCTTGTAGTTTGTAAGAATCATTTACCATTTTATAAGGCAATTTAATTGCACGCACCGGCTATCGCCGGTAGGTGACGCCATTTGTATTGTTAAATTTAGTGGTAGTGCTATTACGGCATTTCTGCTTCAAACAAAGTCAGATGAACATTACTGGAAAGCAGGCAATGCAGCTTGCACTTTCCGTATTTCCAAATGTTTTGGGGAAGCAAATGAGTAAGAAAAGGCGTGTTCAAGATGAGGGCCGCACACTGTCCCGTCGCCACGGAGGGGCTTTGGTGGGCTTAGCCCCCCAAACTGAAATATGAAACGCTATAAATGAGTGGAATTTTTGTCAAATTTGAATGTCAAGCCTCCCTTGCACGAAAGTAGAGCCCCCCCGCACAAACGTAAAGCCCCCCTACTGACGAGTTTTTGGCGACGATTCTGGCCGCACATATAAGACACATGAACTAAGAGTTCCGTTGTGTTGATATAACTAAAAAAATTTTGTGATTGCTTACCCTGCTATCAGTGTTTTTTAAGCCGTTTTTGGGTGTCAAAATGACACCCTAAAATTTTGCATTGACACCCTAAATTCTGAAAGGCAAGATATTGTTTTGCCTTGTATTGAAGTGAAACGAATTGAGGAAAGAATGTTTTCCTGCACGTGGCTACTGCAACAGATGGATGCAATTTAAGTTAGGTATCTGTGCATTGTCGTGGGCACCGCCTCGCTTCGGCCTCGTACTATACTGCCGCAGATTTGTCCAGTACGGTGTACAAAACTGCGAAAACGCTTCGCAAAAAAACACTGCAATTACAGAAGTGTTTTACTGCTTCACCGTTGCGATCGGCTTGCCTGGCGATGCATCAAACTACCATAAGGACAAATGGTCGGCAGTTGCAATGCGCATTCAAAACAAGGTGGTTGTAGAGTGAGAATAAGGAGTCGAGATTTTGGCTATTTGGGCCGCACTGACGCAGCTGTCAGAAGATAAAAATGATGCAATGTGCTTTGTTTTAGGACATTTTGCAACAGGCTTCAAGTGGTGGTCTTCCGAGCTGATCTAGCTTAGTTTTGGAGTGGCCATTTTGGGGGCGTCTGGCGGGCTAGCCCCACCACTGAAAATATCTGGCATTAGTCATTCATGGTTCCTGGGGTTTTGCTGGCATTTTGCAACTGGTTTCAAGTGGTTACCTTTCCTGTTGATCTGGGCCAATTTTGGGGGAGGTCATTTTGGGGGTCTAGCGAGGTGTCCCACCACTTAAAATGTCTGGCATTGGTCATTTGTGGTTCCTGGGTTTATGCTGGACATTTTACAACAGATTTCAAGTTGTCACCTTTTCAGCTGATCTAGCTCAATTTTGGGATACTATTAAGCACATCCATGACCACACCCACCAGGTGTGACAAGGCAGACAATCAGTTCCGTGTACAGGAAACTGTCGCAATGATGTGACGCAATTAGAAATTGGTTACCTTTCCAGCTAACTTGGACTCTCTGGGCTTCCGGTCTAGAAGTGTAAAGCATTGTCAAGTTTAGAGTATTTTTAAAACTCTGTTTCTACTTCGATAGGCATCAAAAAGGGGAGAATAGATCAAATGGGCGCCATTCAAACGGACGCCACAGATGTTTGTGGGGGGCAGTTGGCCCAAACTGCACTTCCCTGGATCCGCCACTGATCAATTCTCGGTTCAGACTTTTATGTGATATGTATGTTGGCCTGTGATAGCCTACTTACGAACGATCTCGGAGCTTTGAAAACCATAATAGTGTTGACGTGGAAAAAACATAATCAAGTTGAATCAGCACTAACACAACACATCGATATTTTAGCAAAACGTTCCAGCATGAACACTTCCACCTGAGGCAATCTATATCAACACTTCCATCCCAACCCATCGATCCACAGTGAGTTACTTCGAGTCTTGTTCTGGGATATTCCATGATTGCTTGCAGCTGTGGAATGAACAACACATAAACACTAGCACTGTAGACCAAACAACTAAAATTTTTTCCAAATGTAAATGAAGATCAAACGAAGTCATGCTGTACGTTCCAGCTGAGATATTCGGACTGCGTGCGGGTCATTCCAAACAACGTTCGGTGAATTGAAGCTTGAGAAAAGACTTCTGAAATTAGGGTTTTGCTTCTCCAGAGCACAGTGGGATGTTGGGTCAGTTTGTGTGTGCTTATTATGCACTATAATTTCGCCACTATTGTGGCTCATATTGTTGCGCTAAACTGCGCTTTTAACTTTGGGGATGTAAGCTAAATACTGAAAGCAAGAGTTTAGTGAGTTTGGTATTTTTCTTACGTGAAATCATCTCATTTTTTCAAATGTTTTTTCGAGCTTGCTCAGTTTCGTTTTGCTTCATTCATGTATCAAACGGACCACGTCATAAAAGTTGACTGCAGGCCTCGAAAACTACTTGCCGCAGCAAGGACTATAATAGTAAAACGGTTAATTTCGAACAGTTTGCTCTTGTAAGCCTTTAAACCTTTATTAAAACCAATGGAGAGCGAATCTTAAATAACGAATTGTTGCCGTTGCGAAATTTGTGGAATGTTCTAGCAAGGTTTTTAATCTTAATCTCTGACCACTTTGCAATGGCATAAACGCGGTCAAGTGGAAATTTTTATAGTTTTTAGTGTTGCATATTGACAATCCCTTTCTCAAACTACATTAACAGCTACGCGAACGCGTAATCAAAAATAGCTGCCTCTGTCTTGATGGCAGTTGTCATTTGACAACATCCTCGCTCAAGCAAACTTTTGATATATCATTTCTGTAACTTAACGTTATTGGCAAGACGTTACGTTGAATTATTTATCAAACGCTTGTCGCATAGCAATTACTAATGGTTTATTTATAACAAAAACGTTTTAAAATAAACTCTAGCAATTATTGTGACAGGAATACTTTTTCCGGTTCTTTATTTTTGAATTAAGTCAAAAGCTCGCAGTCTTTTTGAAAAAGAACGTCCATATCTTCTTGCGAGTAATACAAATCTTAACGTCTCCCGAAAATCAAGAAGACTTCGATCAAAATAAACGCACTATCGAAAATCAGGAAGAACATAGTAAACCAGGGTTGTGAGAAGCTATGGTCGGAATTTTTAGTCAGCGACACAACTGTCCCATCTCGTGAAAAAAACACAGAACGCAGAATAGCATTTTTCATAAGCTTTAAAATAGGAGGAAAGAAATGCTATACACCCCTGCCGGTTGCTACTCTGCATTTCTGAAACACCGTTTTGCTTAAAGGTTGCTTTTTGTAGACTGAAAAATTGCAATTGATGAAGTTTTTGATAAACATTTTTAAAAATCGATTTGAAAATTTAACATCAACAACATTACAAGTCCTATTTCAAAATTGTTTCTCAGGGAGACCACGATCCGCTCTCAGCCAACAGTTGATGTACTGTTTGACATAAGTTGTTTGCCTGGGTTTCTTTTTCCGCTTTTATTGCAAAATTTTTAAGTGTTCGCAAAAACTTTCTTGTTGCAAGGTGTTTGCTGGTGATGCCATACTTTTTGTGGAGATGCGTGATTCGATAGTTGCTACTGGTTATAACCAAGGTCGCCTGCATGCGGACGCCCTTAACGTCCTGGATCCAAACTTGATTTCGCATTTTGAAGTAATAGGATTTGTCAACAAGTCTGGCATCATCGCATTCGAATCATGCACTTCTTGAAAAAACAAAAATTTAAATAAATTCGCTAGGTACTGCAAAAGCTAAGGATTGTAGTCAAAAGAACTGGTATTTTGCTCGCAAAGAAATATGTTCATGTTTGGCAATGCGTTAAGAGATATAAGACTCTTGCAAGACAAACGATTTGTATCTCTGTACAGTAGCTGTCATCAAACCTTCTAAGGCAGTGGTTCTTAACCGGGGGGAACACCTCCCCAGAGGGGCGTCAATAAATTTCCACGGGGGCGCTAGCCCTTACGCGCTCTACAACATGGAAAGTTTTGAACGGGAAAGTGTTCCGTTCAGTTTACTTATTTAAAGTCAGGGAGGCTTGAAACAAAGAACAATCTCTTAAGGGAGGTGTGGTAGAGAAAAGGTTAAGAGCCACTGCTCTCAGGTATGAAGCTGATTTTTTCTTGAAACAAATGTTAGGTTTCTCAAAAACTTTATTATTTCGCCTAAAAGCGACGAAAAAACTTTGCAGTCGTCGCCTATGCATTGCTAAGCGTTTCACCGCGGTGCTCATGCATGGGATTTGACTGTCAGATTACATCCATATGTTCTTCTCAACCATCTGTTTCGTAAACATAGGTTTTCAAAATCGAAGCAGGTTACTGCTAGTTATAGTGTCCTTGTACATGAAAATACTTGCAAAAATATTCGGTATCAGTCACAGGCGTAGCATAGGGGGACCAAAAATCTGGGGACTGCAGCATTTTGCCCTAAAAGTATGTTCATTCCCCAAAAGTATAACATAATGGCCGCCCTTAAGTATTCCTGAGACTTTTTTCTACGTACGAGCTGCATCTAACAGTCTAGTTACTGCATTTTGAAGTTCCACGAAACATTAATAATAAATGTCTGAAAAATTGTTTTCAGGCTAATACCAGGTTATCGTCTCGAGGAGCCTCTATCTTGTGCAGCGGGGTCGCAGGTGCTATAAGATCTAGTTTAATGGGCATAGAAAAACGTGATGGGACTACTTTTCAACATGTACCAGAGTGTCTTCCCGATCTTTCGGAGCTCCCCACTATTTGGTACCTTTAAATTTCAAGCGATTTAAAGACTGAAGATACTATATGCGCCTCTGACAGAATCAGGCGTATCCGACCACCAACAAAAATAAAAAAATTTGATTCATCAAAATTGACAACGTGCTCAACATTTTTCTTGATGTGTTTCAATACCTCCAGGGCCACCATACCGTCCTTATTTTTAAGATTTGTCCTTATTTTGCACTGCTACGTCATGGAAAATATCAATGTCCTTATTTCTAAGAAATGTTCTTATTTGCAACTTGCATCCTGATTTTTTGTAGCAGCGTAACAATTTTTAAATAAGAAACATATGATAAACATACAGACCATTACTATCTCATCGTAAATATTTTGTAATCAAGGTTTTGTGACGTTATAAAAGTAGTATAAACTTCTTGCACCACAGAGACGTAACGCACTATCATGCATTGTTAGCACTGTAAGCTGTCTACTTTGGTTAATATTCTTAGGAAACTGGTTTTGTAGCGAAGGTTTAGCACAGTGCTACTCAATTATATTACGAAAGGGCCCAGTTACAAATGCCAAAACTTTCGACGTCCGGTCACTCCCATAAAGTCATGCAAATGTGAAATGTCTTGGATTTTTCTAACAAAAAACATAATGTGAGAATTTAATGCGATTATATATAGATATACAAAACCCAGTAAATGGATACAGACATTAACAAAAGTTGTCAGCGTTATTTATTGCTCTGCTGGTGGGAGTAATGGCATTTTGTGCTTCTTGGCAGTTACCTAAATTTTTGTTCCAAGGTAGTGACAGCGAGTAGAAGGTAATGC
>JGI24158J21664_10004835_pt1 | contig 17441 bp, 9 predicted proteins | sample Ectturendosymbi3_FD_21664 | JGI IMG/M metagenome (IMG submission 21664)
AACTCGTATTCCTTTGTTTTGACCGGTTTTGATAAATCGAGCGCGTTGCCGCTCAGGTTGACCTCGCCGAGAAAGACGTTAACGCCGACCTTCTCGTGCCAGACCGCGATGTTGAGAGTTCGCGTTGCTAGTTCCGTTTCGGAGACGACGTATCTGCGGGAGTCGAGAGCATGAGCCGAAAAGATGAAGGAGAATTTCAATCTCACGGCAGAAGCATTTCAAACGACTGACCACAATCAGGTCAATCACGGACAGTGCAACATTACTTTTCCTTGCCGCTACGGCCAATCCTCGCCACGAGAGATATGCAATAACTCACGAATAGCGAATATTATCGTTTACATTTTGTTTTCTTCCCAGTAAACGTAATCTGATCTATTGAAAGACATCAATATCACAAACCCGAGCAAAACCTCAGAAGGAAAGGTTCATCCTCAGCTACTGACAGAGAAAGTCAAGTTTTTTTCGCTTACTTAAGAACTTCGTTGAACACCGGGTCGACCGTGTGCTTTTTCGTCTTCGTTTTTCTTTTGCTGTTCTTGTCAGGAAGCAAGTACGTCTTTACGTATCTGTCGACGCAGAAATTAAGTACGTCTTTGCGTATCTACGCCGAAGATGATGGGACGCGGAAAATTACGTTCTTATAACGGGTCTGCAAAGTGAGGTTTCTGAGCGGTTGTGACCAAGCGCGGTAAACGAAGATTGAGTCTCATGATGGTAGCATACGCACATTCATGGGCGTCGCAAAGATTTTTTTCCAGGAGGTGGCCACGAGGATTTTTCCAGGGGGGAACAGTGATAAAATTTCATTATACCAACTCCGAAATTAACAGAAAAACACTTTTCTAAAATTTATTAGCACAATATCATATTTGAAAATTCAGGGGGTCAAAAGCCCCATTTGGCCCTCCTTCCGACCCCCATGCGCACATAAGAAACAACAGATTTGAACATCCATGTTACGTCACTGTCTATCAAAAGGAATCCTTTCGCAGCTAAGAATCAGACACTAAGATCTAACAGAGTATATATTTCGCCTACTAAGTACAATAGACATCATGAGCTCTTTATTCAAATTGAATCCATGTTACATACGTTGTGTAAATACGTATGAATGCGCATATTGTGATGACATATAGACATGTCATCACAACGAACATTAGACAAATGCATTTAAGCTTGCTCTAAAGAAGCATCTCTTTCACAAATCATCATTAGTTTTGCAGACTGGCGAACAACCGGCTAAGGAGAAAAGCATCGCAGCACCAATAGCCGAGAAAGGTCATGCGCTCGTAAATATCGCCCTTACGGATTGCTCAGCTTCTTCGCGTCCGTGGCAGCAATCCCAGTGCAGCCAATGACGTGTACATTTAATGTCCCGGTCTTGTAGCCGTAGCTGAAGCCCAGTTCTATTGTTCCGGTGATGTCGATTCCAGTTTGCGAGTGCGCAGCACTGCTGTACACGCTCCAGGTGCTGCCGGTCAGACTCAGAGCGCTTCGCTTGAAACCAAGGATTAATCAGTGTTTCTAAGGTTTCGATCAATGTGATCAAATGGAAGCAGGCCCGTGGCTACGAGGGAGGATTCGGGGGCAGTGCCCTCAATTTTTTTGCGTCGCCCCAAATTTTGTTGTGTCCACAAAATTTTCCATTGCATTTCTTAAAATATAATAAAAAGAAACATATTAACTCCCTAAAAATGCATTTTGCCCCCTAAAACCTTAAAATCTGCCTGCGGGCCTGAATGAAAGTCTTAGAATGTAAGATTGTGATCATTGATTACGATATTGACCGGAGCGATGAAAAATACAGCACCACTTGGCGGATATGCGAAATCCAGCAGAGCTGCAAACAAAAAGCTCAAAGAAAGTGAAATTGAAGCAAACGGCCGTTCAAATATTTATTGAACAGCATCAGACCAGTTCAAAGTCTTTTGTCTTTTTTTAATGTATTCTGGGATAGCTGCTCACTTAAACTGTTTCCCGACTCCTAACCAAAAATCCTTCAAAGCCGTTTGTAGGATATCGATTGCAGCAGTGAAGAACAGCAGTGAAGTGAGTGGTTGTGAATGAATTTAAAGTAGTTTAGCAATGGACTTCATTTTAAGTGAGAAAGACAAATGAAAGTTGACCTTGAAAGGTTAATGTATATTCGAGGTTTACGACTCAATGAAGAGCAGCTGCATTAGAGGAACTGCACACAGTTTGCAGCTATAAAGAATTTCTAAACGTGTACTGTAGGTTAAATAAATGTGATTGAAATGTGCATTTTAAACACCTTGAGCATTCTGTTGATAAAATTCGTTCCATTGCATGTGTGCATTTAAAAGTCATGAATGTGTGGGTCAGGCCCATAGCCAGGCTTTAAGGTTTGGGGAGCAAAGGGGGGCAAGATTTTTGTTTTTAATGTATGTTCAAACAAAACTTTTCTGGGCACAACACAATTTGGGGGAACAAGAAATATTTGGGGGGGCACTGCCCCCGTGGCTAAGGGCCTGTGTGTGATTCGATAAACTGTCGCGTCACGGCAAGCAAAACTACCTTCACACAACTCGTTTGGTTTTGCTTTCACTCTTGTCGCATTTTGCGATTGCTTTTTAAATATACTTATGCACAGGGTTGAAAATGGATCTTGTCCCGGAACTGTGATTCCAGTTATCTGTGTGCTGCAAGCGTTTCGTTGAGCTTACCGGCCTGTTTATCACCTACTCGAAGTCCATAAAAAGCGTGACTTTAACCGAGGTAAATCACTTCATTCTCAAGAGCAACGATACTTCGATAAAAAATTGAAAATGCACACTCTGTTGCAGTTACGAGATTGTACAATATCTTAACTGCGTAATGCATCACTTTATAGAACCTGGAAAATGACGAACAGATGACATGATATTTCGCATTAAACCAGTTTGTTCGTCAGCATTCTAACGTTGAGAACACCTGAATTTGCAAATCCACTCCTGTTTTACCAGAGTAGCATTCCCGATCAAAATTTTGTAGCCTACTGCTTTGGGATACCGGCCCGCTAATTATCTGGACTCATGCGTCAAATATGTTGGGAAAAATTTTAGGAGCATTTATTTACGGTATGGGTTTTTGTGTTACCTATTTTTGTGCATTTATTCTGTTTGGGTCGAAAGTTCAAGTACCTTGGACTTTCTAAACACATGCTGCCATGCACTCCCCATATTTACAGGAAAATTTGAATCGGCTGTTGGTTAGGATAATTTAATGCTTTTTTCACCGATGAAATGAATACATTACAAAAAATATCAGCCAAGCCTGAAACAGAGTTTTTGACAGCGTAGTCGACAACACAAAAATACACTTACTGCTCGCAAAAGGCACTTCAAACATGAAACACTTACCGAAAGAGTAGGCATACTCTTCGCGTAGCCCTTCAGAAGGTTTGTTTCGCTCTTCTTTTTCTTACCTTCAAAGCAAACGAAGGTCAAGAAAAATGTATTTCGAAGAACAAAAAACACGCTATACCTAGATGTGTGGCAAAACATGCTGTGCTCTATGTGAGCGTATACAACACTGCGTGTTTTTAATAGGGGTGTGAAAGGGCTTGTTCCGCTAAGCATTCAAAACTAGTTCAATGCTATGCAGAACTGTCGCCAGAACGTTTTCAGTAAGGGGGTTTTACGTTTGTGCACGGGGGCTTGATATTCCAAAAATTGACAAAACTCCACTGATTTATAATTATATTTCAATTTGGCGGGCTAAGCCCACCGAAGCCCTCCGTGGCGACGGGACTGTGCTCATGTTTGCAGAAACAGCAGAATATCAAATCAAAATAAACTGAGGTCAATTGGGTTAAGTTCCAAAAGCACTCATCAAGCGTATTGTTGCGTGCATATTTGTACCAACCACATAATATTACAATCGAGAAGACCTTGTGCCCAACGCAAAACTTTGTAGAAGATGCAAGGAGGATCAAGAGACAGATAAATTTAATCGCATTGAATTTTCTTTTCCAAAACACGGTTGTGACTTTTCACCACAAATACAGCGACCACTTCATGGACAGAAACCCCCAAAGTATGTACAATTAATTATTCGTGGCGAAGGAAAAGGTAGTGCTTGTGTTTCATTCCCAGTGTTTAAAAGTTGCGCGACGTTGTGCGTAAATTATATCAGGTGTACAGTTATCGAGAAAGTGATGTGCTTGAAAATCTTTCTGAATTCAGTAATGCAGAAGTTATTCAACTATAGGTCTATGTATTAGTAACTGCACCAAGCCAATTGCTCCTAGGTCCACACAAATGCGAAAATGTTTTGGCATTTTACAACTTTTGTTGCATTTCGAGTCTTGTGAAGTCCAGATACAAACATTCTACAATTGTTTTGAAGAAATGCGTCACCCTGGCCAGAAGAGGTGGGATTGGCAACTTTTTGGGATGTCAAAAGGGAGTATATTTGATTACTGCTTTGCGGCGTGTGCCAAGTTTCGTATGCGTCGGTCTACGCAGCTTTATCCCCTTATCGTTCAGCAACTTCATCACATAATGTACGGAGAGTCTCGCAACCGTTTTTCGTTCATTTCTGCTCACATTTGACATTTTTTGAAAGATTTTTTAATTTCAAGCAATTTACCAGGAGAGATTTTGCTGATTTTTTAAGTTTTAAGGATTGAGTTATACCCGGAAGTTTGGATGGCAGCTCAGTCAATTAGCAGCATGCCAACGTTCGTGACATCGTTGATACAGCCATTCACGGTACAATTTTCGCTATTCAGGGGCGTAATGAGGGGGAACAATTTCCCGGGCGCCGAGAGCTCAAATAATGTCGCAAGTACTTTCTTCAATACAGCACATTTCCTTGTTACCCGAGTCCAACAATGAGTGAGTTTAAACACCCAAGAAAAACTATTCTTTCTGCGTTGCAAGAACTCCAGAGTTTCTGGAAACTAAAATGATGGAGACGAAATTGCCAATGCTGGTGAAAACACAGCCTCTGCATATTTGTTTGATGTGAGCCCCTCAAAAGCGCTATCTGAATTTGTTTAACGTCGGATGCCTTTCACCTGAAGTATCCGGCACGAACTTTTCTCCCCATCAGGTTTAATAACAAGTAATTATCTCACTCCTTTGACCAAATCTGTGAGAAAGAGAATTATACTCAGTGTTTGAGTAACTGCGTGAACAAGAACAAAATGGGATGCTACATCGTGTCCATGAGCTTTAGATCCGTTTCCGAAAATATCAGAAAGACATTTTTCAACTTGCCTCTGTAAGCGTCTGTTGTATTTCCCTCGTATTACTAATTGGATTAAAACTAAAAAATACAGAAATTTTGCCCGATTCAGCTGCTAGGCAAGCAGCAGCTGCTGATTACAAGTACATGAGCAGACAGCACACGAAGCTTTGAAATTTCGGTCATGCCCGCGCATGCCGAAGTACACAAAGAAAACTTCCCGCATGCAGGTGAAAATGAAAATTGGTCACACACAGAATGACAGAATTTTCACAGAATGAAAATTGGTCCATGCAAAGCATCGACAAATTAAGGAATCAAAGCCACACCCTGGCCTTACTACATGCACGACGCGTTCTTACCGCACTGCCAACCAGCCCCGTAGCTACGGGGAGCATTCAGTGGCAGTGCCCCCCAAATTTTGTTGTGTCCAGAAGAAATTGTTTTGAACGTACAATAAAAACAGAAATATTTCCCCCTCAAACCTTAAAACCTGGCTACGACCCTGCTGCCCACCCCAGGGTAAGTGAAAGCAGGTGATTTTGTCTTGCACGCATTCGCCGCAAGCGAGCTACAGGCCGAGCATGAGCGCTGCTAGCAGCAAGAAGTTCTAAGATACGAGGTCGCATCAAACTCGTCGATACCCGCGCGCGTTTGGTGCAACCAGCTGATGACTTCGGGGGGGAGGAGGGTGGCAATTATAACTTGTTGTTGTACGAACAACTAAACATGTTTTTGAAAATTTCGGGGAAAGGGAATTGCCCGGTCGCCGACCTGAGCACAACAGCGCAGAAATAGAATCTTCGTGGCACAATGCGACGGCCAGGTTAAGCGAGCGAACATGACAATATCGCCGACGCATGCAGGGAACACCAACTTGTCACAACGTTACGTATAGGTACAAGTTGAATGAGCGAAGTACTTGCAAACATGGCTGTCCGAGGGATCTTTTCCAGGTGGGTCAAAAGTGGTGAAATTTGATACTTCCCTCTCAAAAAAACTGAGAAAACAACCTTTTTTGCTGGAAATCTCAAAATCTAGAGGGAGGTCTTGCCCTCCCCCCCCCAACCGACGCCCATGCTTGCAAACGAAAGTATGACGGGTGGAATAAAATTACGCAATAAAACTCAAGTGCAAGCCGCGTACACAGGCTCGCCAGAAATGGACAAATAGCACGTTCAAATTCACTCATAACGCTATTTGAATCAGCTAGCAATACTATGGCCGTTCTTTTGCGGCTGATGTTCACGAGTTTCAACCAAGTTGTTTGCCAATGTACTTTCCGCATGCTCGAGCACTGTACTGTGTCAGCGACTCGTCTTTTCAAAATTCGTCTGCTTTCGAAATAATTTTTCCGACGCTCAATTTGTTCTGCACGCTTTCATTCAACCCATACAATCGTGAAAACTTCAGGGTTTAATCTTACAGTTATAAATGCTACCTGGGAAAAGCAGATAATTTTTAATGGTGCTCGCAAAGTGCCGTTTTCTAGAAGCCGAGTGGACCTGGTGGTAAGTCAAAAATGTTTAGTAGCTTGAAAACTAAACTAAATCTATATGAGAGATCTCCTTCGTGTGACTACAAAATACTACGCCAAAATGACATCAACGATTGCGCTTTATTTTCAATCTTGTTTTTATAACCCACATGATCGCCTGCTAAGAAACAGACGCTTAGGACAACGGCAAAGAAGCGATGTGTTCTTGATTGCACGCATTGAATTTAAAACATGGCAGAAAGAAGACATTGCACAACAAACAAACAAGTCACATGCAACAATCACTTGAAGGCACAAGCATTCGACCGTTACAAAACTGAATCATCGGGTATTACACTGTCACAATCGGTTGTGACCTTCAGAAAACAAAGCGACTTCACAAAGTGCTTTGTAAAAAAAGAATAACTATATTATAATTTCACTCTCTAGATTTTGGCAAGTTAAATTTAGCTCAAGCTTATGTACTGAAAGCGTTCGAATCCTAACTGAAATGGTGACAGACGTGATAAAGTAGCACTGAAGAGACCATCTGCATTAAAAAAGTCAAATGCAGAAGTATCAAAATAAGGACAGGTTGTCAGTATGTAGGATACATTTACTACAGCGAAAACCTAAACTGGGCCGCATGCGGCCCGCGGGTTGGGCATAGCTGCTCTTGTCAATAGAAAAATCTCAGGAAAATGAAGGTTTGATAGTTTAAAAACGCAAAAACACGCATTTCTTAAACGCAATGCCAAGCCCAGTAAGGATCATATGCTACTGAACGGATTTTCCTACTTTCGAACGTGGCAGTACGTACACCAATGCAAGACATGGGTTGAAGCTCAAGGCATTCGAAAAACTCGCGTTAACGACTGCATAGAAAACTGGAACAGAAATGCTGACGACGAGGATAGACGGCAAGGAAGCAATGGAACTGAGGTGTTTACACGGCAAGAAAATACCATTAGAGCTGACAACAGCTGCAGACCAGTAACCCACACTTTTTACACTATCTGGACCTGGGAGATACAGTACCCGGTAAATCATGGATAGTGAAGCCACGGTATCTGCGGCTGCACTGTTCATGAAATACCAACCAAGCGATATTGTACAGTACAATAACCTCGAAAGATTTGACCGGTTGAAAGAAATAAGACCGAAACGCATGAGTGCGTATCAGCGTTTCGCCAATCACGGATAAGCTCCAGTCCAAGCACGCTGGTCTAAAAACAAAATGCGGTTTTTGTTGCTGGAGAGAGTGGGCATATATGCTCCTTATTTTGTGCACAGGCGCGTGCAAATCGTACACACGATCCTTGATTTCGCCGTTCAGGACTTGTTCGCGAACTTTGCAGATTTTCTTCTTATGCCGCTCGTCATTGCCGTCTCTCGCTTAACCATCTCTTCAATCGCTCGGGGCTCTATACGGAAAGACGACCAGCTGTCGCTGCATCCCGTTCGAGCCTTCTTCCTCGGCGGGCACCTCGGGTCAACTTCGTGGTCTTCGCGGTTGATCAAGGTCTGAACCACGGTCTCCAGCGCTATCGGATGCGCCGATGTGGACCTTGGTGAGGGATTGCTGGCCGCGTTCTCTCTCGCGCGGTGAGAAACTCGTTTCAAAGTGACTATGGACGAGTGACTGTCCGACAGGTGTTTGTAAACAGCAGCTTCCTCGCCCCGCACATTGCTCAGCATCCGCGTTATTTCGCGCAGTACTGGCGCTTGACGCTCGACAGTGCACAGTTCTAGGTTGCCGCTGCGCCCGCGCATCAGGCAGTCAGAGGTCAGGGTGGGTGCGACGCATGCAAGCACGTCTCCGTAGACGGAGATGTCCGGATAGGAAGCGGCGCCTACAAGAAACATGCACAACTGCAGCAAGATGCGCGGAATGCGAAGGTACGTCGTCAAAACCCGATTAAATCATATTTTTGCTTCGGAAGTGACCTTCAAATGAAGCTGCTGTGTTGGTAGTTATTGGCCCAGCCGCTGGTGGGTTTTTGGTTTCGGAACTAGAAGTTTAGTTTCGAATCTAAACTTTAATTCATGGTCTGAACACTTATCAACAGCTGCGTGTCGAAATCCACCACACGTCGGATGCTTTACATCAGGGGTCTCAAACACGCGGCCCGCGGTGTTTTTTGGGAATTTTGAAATAATCAACATTTAATATATTTATGGTTTAGTCACCGGTGTTTAGAAGCGCTCTACCAAATAGTGAACAAGTTCCTTTTGAAGTAATATAGAGACGGTTAGAAATGAAATGCCTGTAACTTTTCGCAGGACAAGGAAAAGCTGTTTCTAGTAAGGTTCAGGAACCGCCATTGTTGCGACAATGGCCACCGCCATTGTGTCATGATGCAGCCCTAAGGTGCTCATAATGTGGCCTTCGGGTTACTTTATAGGTGTTCATTTGGCCCTCGGATCAAATTGAGTTTGAGACCCCTGCTTTACACTCACGTGATATGAACACAGCACCTCCCTTGCCCAAGTTCCCAGATACAGGATGGAGGTCCTGTTGAGGTGATGACGTAACCGTATGGCACAATAAATTTTTCTTCAACTGACGTTTTACGGAGTTCGCATGTCAAACAGATCCCGAGAAAATGCGCGGTTCATAGAAGAGAGTACGCCTCATTCTAACCAAAGTGCAGCAGGCCAATAAAAACGTTGCAGCTGATTTCATTTGAAACTCAAGCGATTATGGCGTCACAAGCGAAAGCAGCAGAGTACATGCGGCGGGCGATTACTTTAGTGGTGCATGCAGATAGTGTAAGCTTGAGCAAATTACAGTAGAACAACGTACGTTCTGAGCATTGAAAATTGCTATCGAGCCGCCACACGGTGCCATGCAATTTAAACGTAATTAAAGGCCGTTAATTTTTCAGTCTAGAGCTGAGAGAACGCGCAGACTCTTAAGCTTTTGCAAACAAAATACCAATCGGCAGGCTGATTGCAAGATCCAGAGCAACAGTTACCTGACCCCTTTCGGCCACTTTCAGTTTCCACGGTGTGCAGGAAGCTCATGGCGTTCGTCAGTTGCTCCACTTTGTCTGCGCGGGCAACACAAAAAAAAGAACACATTGCACGCAAATCAGCTGATTTCGTTCAAAGCAACCAAACAAAAGAGAATAATCATCAGGTCCGTCAGGTCATTGGCGCGTCTGCCGAACGCAAAGGTTTCAATGCACAGACCATGCATCCGCCGACAACTTGAATCTTTCGCTGCCCTAGAAAAGGATAGTGCTGACGCAGTGTCCTTATTTCAGCGGTTCCCAAACTCTTTCTGATCGCGTACCATTTGTGGGCCGTGTATTTTCACGGCGTGCCACCTTGAAAACACTTTGTTCCAGGAAAAACTCAATCTACCCAACATCATTTGACCAAAAGTTTGCCAAACCAAACTTGACACAAATGCGGCTTGGACAAAACGGCTGTGAGTAATTATAGTGGCCATTTTTCGAAACTAATAAGGGAAGTACACAAAAATGCAGGAATTTTTTAACAGAATGCGATAAGTGAAAACGAAATGTTTTCTTTTTGTGCTGAACAGAAGGGTCTCGGGTACCACCAGTGGTACGCGTACCACAGTTTGGGAACCACTGCCCTGTTTGGCAGCAGTCGTTCTCGCAAAAGGGGAAATTCCCCTACAAAGGCTTGCAATGAGACGTCGCACGACGGTAAACGTTTATTACACAATAATCTTGGCGAGCGATCAACAACGCTGACAAATCGCTTCGGCCAACCAACGGATCGATCACCAGCGCGCGCGAAGTTCATTCTTGTTGAGGCGCATCTCGATTCGAAAATAACTCAACGAGCCATATTCAGTCAAAACGGGAATTCTCCGGAAACGGAACGCAATCGCATCTTCGGTTCTCGTGAACTCAGGCACGCGCAACAGTGGGAAGTTAACCGAGTATGCTTCTTTGCGAAATCTGAAAAAACGCCGGACAGTGATGAGGAAATGCTTAAAGTTTCGCCCCTGGGCAAAAATCACCCGTTGTTAAGAGAGCGACGGATTGCCCCAGCAGACTCGTAAGTGCACAAAGCTGAAAGCACGGATTCCAGGGCGCGTCGCAGTCTGAAGCCACCGTGCTGTGAACGAGAACATCAGGTTCGCGTCACATAGTGCTGAAGAGGAATGCGTCGTGAATTATCAACATTTTTTTTTACAAATTCATCATTATTCGCAATGCAACAAACCACGAAAATGGAGCGTTTGCGTTTCGTGGGTGACGAAAAGCGCTTGTCGGGTCCATAGACGGCGATTCCAACAGTCTAAAGCGAAGCTAGCCTCACCAAACAATATATGCAAATAGCACGTCAAGACTTTGTTTTCAGTGGAAAAGGTGCAGTTTACAAAACAAAAATTCTGGTAACACTGTCAAACTTACTACAAGTAGCAGCAATGCAATGTCATGATCGATTTCAATGTTATGGAGGTTACAGTGCGAAAGGAACATTAAACTGCACAAATAAATATGTGAACTTCTTTGTCGTTGCTTCACTCAAAATACAACACAAACAAACAGTCTTGAAACAAGTCGACGCGAATACAAATCCTTTTCAATCAAAGTGGAATGAGTTTTAGCTGCAAGACTCAGCTGGAGACCTTTCTAAGGGTCCACGAAAGTGAAGTCAAAGTGGAACAGATAACTGCAGATGAATACAAGCGAAGTGGGCGAAGTCGGATCATTTATTATCTCACAACGAACAAAGCAATGAAGTAATCTCGTTTGAAGTTAGACTTCGCTTAATCTCTCACTTTCAGGATGGCAACACCGTTCACGCAATGGCAAGCAAAACGCATTCAAAAAACAGTGCTTCTACGGGAGTTGGAGAATCGTCTCTGCATTGGCGGAGTAACTACAGCTGGCAAGTTTTGAAAAGACTACGTTTCAGTTTATCGACAACAAGCAGACTACCTGATTGAACAGTGGGTAACGCGCTAGATAAGAAGCAGTAGAACAGCAAAGCAGTACGAATCGTATTGAGCAGTTCGGTTTTGAAGAAACTTTGCAAGGAGCAATACTGATCCTAGAACGACCGACAAGTATGTGCAAGAGTTGATGTCCAGCGTTAAACAGCCATAGACGTAGCCAGGGGGCCGTGCCCCTCCAAATTTTTAGAATATCTAGTCATTTCGTGCTTTGAGAGGCGGTATCCCAAACAAAATACTGTTGCTCTCCTTAAATCAAACCTTTTTGCCCCCAAATTTTTGGACCCCCTCTAAAAGTTTGGGCTGGCTACGCCACTGGCACCAGCCAGTTAGTTGAAACATTTACAGTATTCACAAAACAACGATGAGTTCGCGTGCGCTTTCGCTACAGCAAATCTCCTGAACTACACAAAAACAAAGCGATTTTTGGGCGAGATCGTTCGAACCAATGTCACGTGCTTCGTTTGTACAATGTGTAATTAACGCTATGCTGATTCTAGGCTTGTGCTGTGCGTTAGAAAGGCTGGCTGTCTCTTCCAAGCGTCAGAGCAAACTTTGTACAGGATAGCAAATACAAGTGATCAATTGGAAAGCTTTTCGCCAGGATTAAAAAAACAACAACAACACACTTTCAAGCACTTTAAACATCCGATGCCTGGCCGCAAAAAGCAAGACTCGCTTAAGGTACTCTGGACTAGAGTGCGACAAAAAACGTTAAGTCTAAAAACGCCTTATGGGCGGTCAAAAAACACCTGGGCGGTCAATGCATTTGCTGCTAATTTTTCGAACAGTCACCTTTGAAAATAAACAATTCACATGACGTCAACAAACGTCAACGTCAACGAGCTTCAAGAGGCTGACACTTGCAGGCCAACCAATGATGCTGGACAAGAAAAACAAAACCACAATAGCTCACGCAACGCTACTGCGCAGCTTTCTTCTTCACCACAACCTTCTTCTTTTTCGGCTCCGCGTCGGTCCCGTCTTTCTTCTTCACGACCCGGACCACCTTCTTCTTGGCCGGCGCCTCCTGTCCAGCTCTTCCGTCGTTGCGCTCATCCGCTTCCATATCCTCCTGCTCGCCTTCGACATCCTTCTTCTTGGTGATCCGTACCACCTTCTTCTTCACCACTTCGCCGCCGGCGGCATCGTCCTTGTCTGCGGCCGCTTCCTTCTTCTTTACGACTTTCACGATCTTCTTTTTCGGCGACTTGGCCTCCTCTTGGACGCCGTCATCCGCTTCCGCGTGATGCCCCTGCTTGACAATCTTCTTTACGATCTTCCGTCGCCCACTGCCTTCTCGTCTGAGGCCTTTCGGCGTTGCACCACCTGCAACAACAGCAGAGTGACCTTTAGTAACCTGTCCGTGACCTTTAGTAACCCGTAGTAACCTTTTACAAATGGTTTCACAACGGCTTTTGCTTCAGCGATGCAACCTTAAAATTATTTCTAACGTTCAAGGTTAGAAACTAGCCTTGCGCGACGTCCCTGACCAGCACATACGGAAACCAGTGGAGATTTTCGTAACTTATTCGATGAATTTCCAAGGAGTTTTCAGCATTCGGCCGATATGACCGAACGTTGAGAACGTGTTTTATCTTGGAACAAGTGCGAGTGAAAACTTGACAAACTACAGTTGAAGGAACGAAATGCAAAACCGTGTTTAAAATGAAAACTTTTTTTATAAACTTGTACTTTTTCTCTGTCAGGAGTATTTTGTAGCTAAGAAGTCACAAGAAAAACAAATTGTAATTATCGCAAACAACATGTATGCAGTTTTCGATACTGGTAAAATTTGCAAGCTAGTTTCAATGCCAGCGGTGAAACAAACAAAAAAACAACGAAGAATAATATCGAACGTTTGGCTTTACTGATGACCAAGTTTCTTTCGTGTCTCTGTTCCACAGAGTGATAACTCATCGCACTGCCACCAGTATCAGTGCTGTATATTTGTTCACAACTGTTTCTATCAGGAAAAACAAACACAAGCAGCTAGACACCACCTACTGTCATCAGCAGGGCTGCTTTCGACTTCAGCATCTGTAACCAATATTGCAGGAGGGGTGCGGTAGGCGGTATATCCATTGTGATCTTTACCTGCGATTGAACTTTCGTAAATGGAACGTGATGAAAACACAGCCAGTACGGTTCACGTTGTTATTGTAAATTGCATTTTCGAAACTAGCACACGATTTAACATCAAACAAGGCTGATAACATAACAGAGCCCTGAGCACCTTTTACACCAAAATGGAGGAGTGTTTAACCCTTAAACGCTTACGTTGATCGCCAGTCATTCTTACCAACTGGGTCGCTAGAGACCTATGCAGAATTTTTCTTTAATGGGTGCCGGGGTAAGGGAGCATCGAAAAAGGGAGCAGGATTAAGCACTTTGGCAGATTTGACATGTATTCAACAAAATCTTGATAATTACGGATTTTCATGGGAATAAGTTCAATTTTTTTCTGTTGAAGTTGTTTATGAAAATCACGTCCACAAGCAACCTGAGGAGTACATGGACGATGACAAGAGGTTGCGAAATATTACGTGTTACAGGTGTTTTTAAATTTTCGTTCGCGTCAATGACGACTCGTTCAGGCGTTTGAGGGTTAAACACGTACACCTATTACCACACAATAAAAATAGACCTGGTGCATTAACAAAGATGACGCGAAACACATTCAGTGCTAAACATAACGCGGGAGACAGGAAGAGTCCGACTTTGAGTGTTAATCGCCATATCCTGCCATGGGTGTCGGAAGGGGGGGACCGCCCTAGGATTTTGAAATTTGACATTTCCTATTAAAGCAAGGAAGGTTGGTTTTAGTTTTCGAGTGAGTAAAATGAAATTTCACCATCCCCCCCCTTGGAAAAAATTTTTCCGACGCCCGTGTATCCTGCTACCCTTGCAAACTCTTGTATCACCACTAGTAGAATTACTAGAATAAAACTCGCATTACCTTCGACTGGTTCCGCAACTTGAACAGGATCATGGCACGTTTGTTCTTCCTGTGAGTCCCACACACGTCCTGGAACAAAATGACGTTTCTGAAGCAATAACCTGACGCCACACACTACCACACTACAGTGAGAACAACAACATTTTCTCTACAGTGAGAATAAGAACATTGTCTCACAACCATTCTTCTCGCTGTGGAAGCGAGACTTGTTGGCTGATGCAGATAACTATGTGAAAATATTGCGCCTAGTCAAAGCGTGGGAAAAAAACGAACAATTTCAGGTTTTACATATCAGGCAAGATGTAAGTCCTAACATCATCTTTATTTTCAGGTTTTAAATTTTAGATGAGATGATAGTTAGTTAAAAAATTAACAAATCTGATTAAATATCTATAGACAGCTTGCAACATTTTGACTAGCAACAGATCAGGGAATCACTCCTTTTCATCTTGAGCTTTGCGTAACGTAGCCACTGTTTGCACCTAGGCGCATAGCTGAGCACTGGCAGTGTGGACTGAAGTTTCACAGCAAGTAGCTTATGATACTTCTGTGTTCTGTCGTTTGCAAAATTCGTTGAAATTCAGCCACAATGCAAGCGCATAATGGTGGAATCACGCCGTGCATAGGCAAAAAAACTTCACATGCATTTTTCAAATACTGTTTCAACATTGGTAGCTTGGAGTCAGCAACACTATTGCAGCTGAATGTCGACTGCTTTGTCTGCAACCAACATACTAACAAGCTTTTACATGCATTAGTGATATCCCATGGCCAGACTTACATTATATACCACATAATTAGTTTATCAGTGGATCACTTCAAGATCACTATTTGTTTATAAAGGAAGTCAAGATCACTATTTGTTTATAAAGGAAGTAGGCACCGCATGAAGTTACTGTTTATACAAGCAAGTGACTTAAGTAAAGTGACTTTTCATGACAACTCAAGTTTTTGCATTTGTAGCCGATGTTCCCTCTAAGGTGCACAACAACGCAGTACCACCAGACCATTTGCACAGTGAAATATCATTCTCGCGCACTTGCAACATTCTGAATTGAAAATTTTGATAAGATTTTGTACTTATTCTGATATTCACAAAGTCTGTAATTAATTTACACTGTGCTAGCTCAGCCTCAAAATATCCATGCTCACCTAAACAAACATTTGCTCAGTGTAAAATTTTCTTGGAGGCTAACACTGTTTGCAAAAGTCATACATTTTTGTGAAACTTTCCAGAGTGATGAATGGCACTAGTCAATCCAGCAGTACTAAATGCTGCTTGTTACATAGCTTATAGGAGCCTGCAGGCACTTGCAACACTGACTGTCTATACAACATAGACCTAGCTCTGCTGAGATCACAAACTGTAGATTACAGCAACAGACAATGTCACAACCCAAACACAAAGTTGACCTCTGCTGGAAAGATTAAATAAATCAGTAACACACACAGTTTACGGCACATGAGCACTGCTTCATGACGATATTAACTGGGTTTTATTGCAACCTGGTTGGTTTTTAAGAAAGCTTGTCTTGTACTTTACAGGGAGAAAGTGGTGTAAAAGATGCAAGTGGCAATAAAAAAACTATTTAACATGCCCCCGCAGCTTATAAGCACCAGCATATCATGTGGTGTGACAACTAACAAATTCAAGCTAGATGGCATTTCTGTAAACAACAGTCAATAATTGTCCATTTAAAAGAAGCACACATGGACTTGCAGTTTTTTCATGGCTGCAAACAATAAGGATGATCTTAAAATTTAGCCCACACGAGCTGTTAGTTTTCTCACACATAAAATACACAGGAAGGTTCTCAATTTAATTGGTCCAAACATTGGTAACAATTCTATACCTTCCCTGGTGAACAACACTTAGAACTCTTCTGTTTTACAAACTGCTACTTATTTTACTCAACCTGCTCTAACTAATTGCAGTATTTCAGCAGAACATGTTCCCAACAGAAAAGCAACATAGAACGTGGTTCATCAAAAAAAAATTGAAATACATTTTTCAGCAGCACAATAATAAAATTTACCCTTGCTCACAATTTAAACTGCATGGGCATTTAATCCATTGAGGTACAGCATGAACGAATGCATTAAGCCAAGTGAAAACATGAGACACTGGAATTACACTAAAATCAATCTGAAATGTTTTAAAACTTCTAAGGCATTTCCCAAATATGTTTTCATTTTAGAGGAGAGCAGGTGCATACAGAGAATGCTGCACAAAATACATTTTTGTGTTTCTGGAGTTCAGACATAGTATATGAAGTGTTATAAATTCAACCCATATTGCATTTTCACTTTATCATTTCCACTTTCAATAACAAAAAACTTCTGGCTAGACCTGTTACTGCACATGTGCAACAAAAATAAACAAACGTTACTGTTCATTAAGTGAGACATGCAGCGTTGTACCAAATGTATACTTTCACAGGCTGCACAATGATAATGAAGTTGTGCCATAGTTGGACAAAAGTACTTCCAGTTTCAGCACCATTATTTTTGATTTACAAAATAATTATTGGGATGCCTGCAAACCAGGCACATGGACAATAGTGTCTGGCTCTGTATTAGTTACCCAATTAATGAATTTCATCAAAGTTGCAGCCCAGATGGGACAAACTGGTCATTTTAACAAGCATGAAGTAATAATGGAATCATGAGTCATTACGAAATTTGCGCTTTTTGATGCACTATTTTGTCACAAAACAATGTAACATACACAAGCACAATCTTTAAAAGAAATTTAGCCTAGTTCAAAAAAAGATGTGCACAAAGTTCCAAAAGGCTAACAAATAATGCAGGATACTCTCCCACTAAGTACAACTATTTCAGCAGATAACAAAGCCACTGCTACAGAAAAA
>JGI24158J21664_10004836_pt1 | contig 17441 bp, 19 predicted proteins | sample Ectturendosymbi3_FD_21664 | JGI IMG/M metagenome (IMG submission 21664)
GAACTTTAAAACAGTCAGTGAGACCATTTTCTTCAGCCGTTCAAGGTTTTACCTTGTTCCGCTTAGCGCCTCAGGAGGCCATTTGATTAAGTTGAGCACTGCTCCTTTATCATTCCTCAGTGGACATTTCCACACTTGGGCGATATCCATTTACTCTTTTAGGAACGCGTACACATTTTTAATGTAGAATTCTTTGCATTATAAATGGGTACCCGTACATGCGCGGCATGCCGGCTACATCTCTTTGTAACCCGCCTGGATCGAATCCTGCTTCGCATTAGATCCAATAGCAATCTTTGATCTTTCTTCGGATCCGTCCCTCACTGACTGCATACATCATACTAACACAAAATTTTGATCAAAATTTGTACTTTCTTGCAAAAAACATTCCGAATTTTTATGGTGTGACATTTTTTTAGAATTTATTTCGTCCAATAGTTATTATATTATACATCTTTTGCTATGATTATACAATCTCCTTTCTAACCTCGTTTATAAGAATTTTTTTTGTACATTTTTTACAGAGTTTGGATCTTCTCGAGTCTTTTTCTCATGACGAGTCATCGCTCTGCAACTCATGCAGTCACACGTAACTAGTTTCTAAAAGTCTTTATTTGCATTCTAATTTTTATTTACTAATAATTCACTTTTAAGCAAAAAAATCAACATTATCTGCGCTTTATTTATTTTCATACTTCACTTTCGTAGATTTTATTCTTTAATCTGTTAGGAAATTATAAAATGGCTATTTATATGGTTCTCATTGCATTGTGCTGCTGTACACAGACTGTGCAATCCTCTTTAGTCTTAGCCTTTGCTATGAACACTACGTCAACTGGTGTAAAGATTATGTATCCCTCAGACATATATGAAAACATGGGCAGTTTTCCAGTGGTTTCAATGCCAGCTACGCCTTTATCGCTTGTCAATTCAAATCCGTATACACCCCTTCAGCAAATATCAAAGTTGGAATTGAACCAAAAAGTCCAACTTATCTTGGATCTTATTGTGAAATTTCGGACATACACTCAATTTGTAGACCATCATACTTTTTGGGAATTAGATGAGGACACCTATTTAATAAGCTTTGATGATGCTCATTTATTTTTGGCAAAGTGTACGATTCGTCAAGCCATTATCCTTACTAACAAACAAGTTCCAATCATGACGGTCTTGACAAAATATATTACAGACCAAAACAAGGCTCTTTTCCGTCTTGGTCAGATCATTGCGAAATATGCCGATCTTTCACCATGCATTTTTCAAGTACAACGGAATGAACTGTGTGATTATGAAAGTTCTGATTCCGCTGTCCATCTGCAAATTCTGACACTAAAATTTCTTATGGAACAAGCTCCATTGTTACCAAAAACGACCCTTGATAAAATCAAGATAGACTATGAAGTAGCATGTTCAATGAATGTTGATCAGTACCTCTGCGACCAACCACTCAACCCAAAGGTAGCGATTTACTTATTGTTTCTACGAGACTATTAGATTATTTTTCCTTTTTAAGTATGCAATATTTCTGACCCCAAAATATCAATAATATTTCATTTCTCTAAACCCAATATTTAATGTCATATTCTAGAGTTTCAAATGTGTCTCTTAAACTCTCGTCTTTCAGGTATATGGATATACATATAGTATCTTAATTGTCATAGAAATTAAAGATAGTCATTTCAATATACCAATGAATCTTATGGATTGTGAATCGACCAACATGGAACCGTTAGAGAAAATCATAAAATTCAATTCGGATCAACGTACTCCATGTGCTCATTTACATGCCACATCTTCTTCTCCTACACTGAATATTGTTCAGCGCATTAAAAATGTCATGGCTTTGGAACATCCTCAAACCAAAAGTAACAACTGCATACTGTCACAAGAAGTTTCTGAAAATCTCTCTGCTTTTGATCTTGATGGTAAAGAATTTGTAGCAGTCAAGGCTTTACTGGACGAGATTTCACAATGGTCATCACCGAACATACCGTATCAACTCTTTCATGTGAAATCTGTCAGTGAAAGGCGACATGCTATTGTGCGCGCTGGTGTAATGATAGCATCATTGTACAAATTGCCACACTGTGCTATTGGAATAAAGATAGATTCTGAGGCTTCTGCCCACATGCAATATCACAATCTGACTGAACTACGTCCCAGCATTTGGTATTTCGTTTTGACAGAAATCTCACTTTTGCCACCGCACATAAAAACATTCCTGGAACCTGAACTTTCGATTGAGGCTAAGGAACTCAAAAAATCCAACACTTCTGAATCAAAAATGGTCAAAAAATCACATTCCAAGGGGAAAACAAATGACCAGGTGACCTGTTAGGTTATTATGACGATAATTTCGTTTTCTTTTTTTTATGTTTTCTCAAATCTTGACATAATTCACCTTTCTATTTTTTTAGCAGTTAGCATTTTGTGTATATCTTGACATCATGTTTACACTGTCAACTATTCTGCGGGGTGCTGCGAAGTGTCTAGACATGCCTAATCCTAAACCGCCGAAATGCTCTTTGCAAGTTGTACGTCGAAGTCTAAAAATTTTAAAAACAATCAACATAACTTGGCATGAACTGCCTACTAGACTTATAGCAGATGCTTTAAGACCTATGATAAATAAATTTCTTAAATTGTCAACTTTGCTGTCACACAATTTGATTTGGCAAAAGGTGCTACACTTATTGTCAGCACATCTTAAAGTTGCATATAAACCAGCCTTGAAAGAGCTGCGTCGAAGCTCCTTTTCGTACCAAGTTTCCATAATTTGGATACATCTCACTTATTTTGAAACTCCACCAATGGAATTGAATAAATTATTAACCATTGAGGCTTATGATTCATGCTGGATCTGCCGACGAAAACATTTTCCTCTTGATTGCTCTTCACAGCGTGTCCAGTCGGTTTGGAATAATTTGTTAGCAGGTACATACTTTATTTTCAGAAAAATCGTAAACGCAAGAGCTCGACGCTACCACCGACAATGGATACCTCATGGCAATTTTTTATAGACACTATTGAACGACAAGCAAACCCTATTGACACACTAATTTGCGAGCGTACAAATTTTTGCGACTTTAGGACTTTATTACGAAATCGTTTTCATCGTTTTTCAACTATTTATAATAAGTTCACACAGTTTTCTATTGAATGGCAAATTCCTACTTTGATAACGTGCTATCGTCGTCAAGATGCAGTGCATCAAATTTTACAGTATATAACCTCACAAGGATTTTCACGTTGTCCAATTTGTAACGATAAAGGACATGACAAGCCGTTATGTTCACAAACTAAAATTGCATGTCAAAATCGCCGTTTAAAACAAGCTTCCAATCCGCGTAAGGACACGCAATGCGAGCCTTGTGCAAACATTTCACCGTTTCATTTATTAACGCAAATGCTTATTCCTGATGAAGTCTTTCTTTTCAATTCACAGGTGAAAAGATGATAAAAATTTTTTTGGGTTTTTACTTTGCACAAGCAGGCAGTAAAGCTAAAACGCCGCCAACCATACTACTTCCGCTTCAAACGTGAGATCAGAACAGGCTTCTCAAGCAACACGTCTCTGTATACACTTGACATCCTGTTGAAAGCTAGCAACTCTTGCCAGCGGCAAGCACGTTCTCACTTCCGCATGTTTTTTTTAGTGATGTGCACGCTAGACATACCACATGTTTTGTGCCTACTTAATATTTAAGCTTACTTATATTTATTGAACTATGAAATTTGTTTTTGCTTCGTTCACGTTCTCATTTTAATCCCACCTATATATATTTTAGCTAATAAGATTATTCATAACATTATGAATCTGCTCAAGAGACTATGCAATCGTGAAACATTGAACCAGAAGCAATCCTTCATTTATACGCCTTCGATGTTGATTGCTTTGGCAAATGAACCTGACTTAATCATTCCTCTATGTAGAGTCCCCGTATACAATGAACACGTCATAATGACAAGAGTAGATAACTATTGTCGTATTCATGGAATCAGCCGACCCTTACAATTTGGGCAAATTCGATTGTTTAACATTTGTGGCGATGACGCCATGTTTTTCAAATCCTACATTCTTATTTACGGATATTGTGGTGACAAAACTAAGCTGGAATTTAATCTTCTGCACAAAACTAAATTCGCATTTGATATTATGCTTCAAGCCGGAGGGACGTGTCCTTAAACACCAACCAGCTCCGTCAAGCAGTGCAGCATGAAGAAATTTGGACAAAGAATTTTCTCTGATGTTGTAAACATGAGCTTGGATACTCATTTTCGTGTGAACTACTATGCTCAATTTAAACAAGATGGAACATTAGTCTCACTGGCGAGACGAGATTTATTCCTGAAACAGAGAACGGACATTTTTTTTACATTTATGTGTTCGCTGCTATCATTTTATTGTGATTTACCGATGTTCATGGTTTAATATTGCGCACACATTTTTCTGTCATGTTTATAGTATACAGATGGGATATGTTACCATGTTTTAAGAGATTCAATACGGATGTTGTTTGCATGTTTTAAAATGAATCGTTTTTGTGTTTCAGCTTAAGATTTTACATAGTAACATAGACACATTGAAAAGCTGAATCATGGCCTGCTGTTCTCGACTGTCGCCCATCCCAACCAGTATGGAACTGCAACCTACCATGCATCTAACACCGGACGTCACGATAGACGACCGAGATCCTCGAAAAGCTGTTTCCTGGAATTTCGAAAGAGACGAGTCGATGCTTACACGATCATTTGCTCATCGTTCTAAAAATGACATTGCTTTGCCAGCTCCTCACTTTCCTCAATACAATCCAGACTCACCCGAAATGTTGAGAACACCACAACGACCTTTTCCGAAGTACTTACCTTCCAAATTGGAATTTTCCCCACTCTCCCAGAACAGTCAAGAAGTTTCTATTTCAATTTATGGTTTGAATTATCCTAACCGACAAGCTCTACGGGAAGCACCATGTCTGATCACCAGCATTGATGTCATCTATTCTTCTCCAATCATTCAGGAAAGCATTCATCATTTATTGGCCGACCATGCTTTGGACAAAGCGAAAACTAAGCAAACCGTTCGTTATCTTGGACTGTCAGATGCCACCTTCTTTGAATATCTACGGCAATCATACCCTCGCCACTATTGGGCACATCTTGGTGATAAATGTTAAAACATCTCTGAAATCTTCAACCAAAAAAAAATTTTCATTTAAATGGAAACTTTCTATATTACTATCTAATATGGCTAGCTTTTACCATAAACTTAAATACATCTGAGTAGACACTTATAACCTTTTTCTATAGCCAAGCTTTATGTCAAATATTCAGTGTCACTCTCTTTGCACTTTTGATGCGATTGTTTTATTAGTGTGCTTTTATTGAAATATATATTCCAGAAAGTGATTAACTTTGCTGTGGAGACCGTTATGTCTTCCAATGAGCAATTCAATCCTTTAGATATTTGATTTCACACCTTTGTTTTTATCCTAACTCACATATATTTTTTTCACAGAACTACCTAAACACAAACATGCTTACTCCATTAATCTTTTTTATATAACTTTTAATTATTTAGCGACTGACAGAAATGTCAGACGCTGTTCTAATAAATTACAAACAGCCTTTCAAGAATAGAAACGAAGCGCTGAAAAGCGCTTCCTTTCAAGAATAGAAGCGCTGAATAGAAACGACCAGGATATTGAAGCTTCATTGAAAACTTAGAGACATATGCATGCTTTATTACTTCCTGAAATAACTCATCAGCTTTGCAGTCAGAAATCTTTAGATGAAAACCTTTGTGCAAACACCTTTGTTAACGAAGTGCTGCACCACCCTACATTTTCCATAAACTTTTTCATAAATTCCCTTATTACAGATGTCACGTCCACCACAAAATAGAACATACATTTGGGACCGCAGCATATACTTCTACACAGAACAGACATACTAGATTCTGTTTTCATCATATATTAACCTTTTCAAGTCACAAACTGATAGGCCAGAATTACAAGTTTGCAGAACGACTTTGATGTGGCAATAGGATTTCACATAATGTAGATGCCTTTTTATTGCATGCTCTGAACACGATTCCTGAACGCCACATGCTTGCAACATTTCAACTGTTTCTAAAGGTGAGCGTCTCAATTTTTAAAGGACTTTTTCAAGCAAATGCCACTTTCTACATTTAGTTTGTGTGACGGCCAGACTGACACTTGAACATTGCGCTTTGACGAACCAACCTTCGGGCCACACTAGCAATCATACCCTTCCATATAAATTTCACAAACATTTTTCTCACAGTATATGTCAAAAATATCCACAAACGATTTTGTTTCATATGTTCTAAACTTAATTTGCTTGAACTCACATTCCAACCAACACTTATACACCAACACTTGTGCATTAAAGACCTTTTGGATATAATCTAATTTTAGGTTTTCCACTATTTCAGCTATGCACACAAGATAATTTTTACTCCATTATTTACTCAGACATGGGACAGTGGCTTAGCAGTCGACACAGATTTTTTTTTCAGTTTTGCATTTTCGCTTCTTTTAAAACCAACATCTTCCTTTTTGTCATTACACCGCTTTTCAAAAACAAACACATAGTCAAAAGTTAGCATGTTCTTAATATTACAATCCAGATAAATCGTTCATAACCAAGATCACTAGCAACGTCGCGACCCAACTTAAACGTCTCAAGTTCCGTCGATACCTGGACGGCTTGCGTTCAAACTTTGCGATTCAGAAGTAATACCATCAAAACCCACGCAATTGCTTTAAAATTTTCATTAACTTTTTGTTTAGTAATGCAGCCTATTTTTGCGTTGTAACACCTTCAACACGCACTCTCGTCATAGAGCTAATTCTTGTCAACAGCATCAACTTTCGCCCTTACTTAGGAACCCTTTACAATTTGGGTTCCAATGCACTACTTACTGGTCAGTTAGCGGTTACAATAGTTCTTCATATTTCTTTTGTTTCAACTCATTTATTTTATAAACATTTTCTCAACACAACGTAGAATCAGATACAACATGTAGCTTTAACAACCTCCTATTTACTGTTCAACGTCCCAATACACCTCAGCCTAATCGCTGGCACACAAGGTGGGCCACTGGCTGGCTCCGCAGGGTTACAGCCTGTATAATTTCGTTTTATGAGATGTGGTTTGGCATGGCTAGCTAGTGGCCATAACATCGTTTCTATTAAATTTTACTATTCTCATATCCCAACATTTTTTTCTCAAACTTGCATTCATTGTTAAAGTCATAATTCGATACCATAAATTGAAATACAATAAACCCCATAGTACATCGATTTTACTCATGAACATAAGCAACTCATTATCTAAGAAGCAGCCCCATCATATTTTCATAATCTTTTCTGTTGTTTTGCATCCAACGGTTTTGTGCACATATCTGCAGGCGCCCGTAGTGTGATCACTGGTCTGAACACCCAAGTGAAAATCAGTGTATGCATGAACAACAGTAACTATGCTGTCACCAAAAACCGCATGAAACAAAGTTCCCAAGCGGGAAGCTTGCGCCCCTTTGCAAAAATTAGCTGCAGTGCTTGGAAGCACACCAGCAGCTGACACAGCTTTAGTTCAAAGACTTTGTAACTTTTCTTTGTAGGTTCTACGAGCTTGGACACCTCACCACTTCATGCTCATGTCTCTCTAGATGTTATAAATAATCGCACATTTAATTCTCATGTTATCAGTTATTTTTATGAACGACTTTCATTTGAGAAATTCCAATTCTTTCATAAACACTGCTTTTGGAACAATGAATATAGAGGCCCATGCTAGGGGGCCTTACAATTATTACCCCTCATCTAAAAATCCCTATTCACAACTAGTGATAACCACACAGTGATTAACCCAACATCACTACAGTGCAACCTTTCCAACAGGCGTCATGAAAAACGCAGCACCAGATATTCGCTATATCCTTTTATACATAAAAATTACAGGCCATCACAACGTCTTAGACTTCGAATGGCCCACATCAGGGGAGACAGGCTACGAACTGCATATTTTATTTTTCAGTTTCATCGTCTTCATCTTGTCACGAAAAGCTTTTTACAAAATTATTCTAACGTCCGAAATATTTCTTTTATGACGCAAATGTTTATTCTGCTTGTACATATTGCAAAATTTTTATAAGATACACATCATTTCAACACTAACTTCTTAATTTAGCAACTGAGCAAGAATTTCTTATGCCTAAATTCAAACGCTTCAAGCCTTTGGCAATGAAACACAAGAAGATTGAATCGCTGCCTCAGTCCTCTCCTCCGTCACCAGCGGATGTCAATTCATTGGTCCAGCAACAACTATCAAGTGGATTAGAAACACGAATGCCTATTTTAAACCATTCAGGGCATCTTTCAAGGATCATCGAACAACCATCCATACCGGAACAACAAGAAGATATTTCACGCTATCCTACAGACCCAAAAACTGCGACATCACTTTCAAATTTTAAATCCCCAAAACATATCAAGCCAAGCTCATCGAGGGCTAGACTCACAACATACAAAACAACGATCATTAGGTGGTGACACTAATGACATCTCCAACATCTAGCAATCAACATCGAAGTTGTTACTCATGCAGACGCAAAGGTCATTTCATAAAAAACTGCCCACAATTCATAGAAAATGAAAAATAAGGAAATTTTGTTCACCAAAGAGTTTGTTAAACTCTTTCGTCACACATAAAGAGAAACATGATAACAATTTTTTTAACTGCACAACTTGCTCATTTGCATAAATGCATTCTCTCTATGTGACAAACAGTTCACTATTTTATAAACGTCGAATAACCCATCCTATCCAGAAATACTCTTCAAGCTTTATGTTTTTCAGAAAACCGCATTACCAAGTCATAACTAATCACATATCTGATATTCAATTTTCAAAAATCAACGAACAACCTGCTGAACCATCTGCAGAGGAAACTATAAACACAAAAACGGTCATTTCCCATGCACAGGATAGTGTTATGGATCCAACTCAAGCGGAGGAAACATCAAAAATCGAATCATTAGCTACCTGATCACATAAAAATAACATGGAAACACATGAGGATCTACACACAAATATGACCCTCATCCACACAATTTTCACATTGTTACATGACATCTTCACGAAACTGAAAGAAGTGACAAAATTACAACACAGAAATCCCAGCGAAATTCTATATCATAATCTCTCGCAGCAACTACATAGCTTATCACAACAAGTGGACCGAATGCAACAGTCCCTACCACAAGACAACAAATTACGAAAGTCAAAAAATAGGAAACCGGAAACTCGTATATGTTTTAAATGCAACAAATTTGGCCACATAGCAAGAAAATGTCGATCCCGACCATTGCAAAGACCACAATATCAACAAACCCGACAACAAATATCCTTTAGGAAACAAAGGTTCACTCAAAACCCACACTATCTCGCTTCACGAAATAAAAGTGACAATCCATCAACTAACCATACCAGCGATAATGGGCAACAATCGACTCTACGTTCAAAACAAACCTCCCCTCAAAACATTGTAACTCCTCCACATCAACACAATATCACCTCACTAGAAGTTTTAGACAGTGGATCAAGTCTCTCACACGACTCTTCCCAGGAAACAAACTTGAAAACGAAGAAAAATCCGGAAGATTGAACATACTACTATCCAACTTTATAAGGTAAGAAGACAGTTGCCAGAAAGTGGTCCTAAGAATTTTTGAACCGCAGAATTTTTTTCGCAAATATAAATGATAACCCGCTTAAATGGTGAACTCTTAAAACTACTGTCAAGCCCCTTTCATTTACATCATTACGTTTTTCCTTTTGTCAGTACCACGCCCTTGAGACGAAATTCCATAGCAAAAAATTAATTTAACAGCTATATTGTTCAACGAAGATTTCCTGGANACGGGTACATATTGCTTGCGATACGACATCATAATGTATATGCCAAGTAGTGCTCATTTTCCGGAAGTGCGGAGACTTCACAGTNGATTTTTTTTATTGTTTACATATTACTTGCGAGACGAACTCCTAAAGTCCAAGCCTTGTAGTAGACATTTATAAAAAAGTCTTCTTGTGGTCTCGTGCAAGTTCTTTGGTTTCGATGTAATCGTGCACGGAATGTCATAATAATTTTGTTTTGTGTTGGATCCAATGTGAAAGACGATTAAGACCATTAAACATGAACAACGAACTAATGAAAATGACAATTTAAATACGTAAAAAGATAAATTAACTAATGAAGACGCACATTCAAGAAAATGAACGTTCAGCTAACTAACGTGAAAACTTGACTATTTGACCCTCATGCAGGCACTGTTTTCTATCTTCTTTTATTCAATTCTTTTCTTCTTCTTTCTTCTTTCTTCCTTTCTATTGAGCGTCAAGAGGAAGGTTTTCACCAAAATCATTTTTTGAACTGAACAAATTACGACGACATGGTCTTCAAATTATTTATTTGCATAGGGCGAACGATTTTCAATACCTAATTATATCATGTGAAACACATCGTTTCTAAGTGAAACACTCACTTTCTGTGTGAAATGTTTCGTTTCTATGTGAAACGCTTTATTTCTGTGTGAAAACCCCTGTTTCTATGTGAAACACGCCGTTTCTGAGTGAAACATCTACTTTCTATGTGAAATGCTTTGTTTCTACGTGAAACACTTCGTTTCTATGTGAAATATCTCGTTTTTTTTGACACACGCTTTGTTTCTCAGGGAATTAATAGTTTTCAATAATGAGTTCTTTTTTTATAATTATTTGGACCACAACTGACACTATCTCTTTATATAAATGTATGTTTATTATTACCTTTTAGGAGAAATTTGGATCAAACTTTTAGCGTAGAATGACAGCTATAGCCACTGAAAATTGTGTAGCATATTGAGTAACTCAGGGTATGCACATTTCTGATATTGTGGTATCAAAGCCGACTGTTCCAATGAGGACTTTGTGCTTGACAAGTTTCAAAATCGGAAAAGATGCGGCTTGTCAAACGGATACCTCAAACACAAATTCGGAAGACTGGTTTGAGGAATTCCTGGAAGAAATGGATTTGACTGAAACTGTCCTAGATACTTGTTTGACTGAAGTAATTAAAGATCTCAAGAACTGATTCTTTAGACTGTAGTGGACCAACTCTTCAATCCATACAGCGTGACGCATCAAATTGCCATGCTTCCAAACTGCAAAAACAGTTGCAAATCAACCATTCAGAGATTGACGAAGTAACACAAAAATCCCTTCATATTTGAACTACTCAAGCAGAAACTTTACAGAGCATCTCAAGATTCTTTTTTTTCAGTTTTGGCTTTCACTTGAATGCGTGAATACACTTGACCCTCAATGGCAAGTGAGACATTCATGGAAATCCTTAGTAAACACCACCATCGAAGACGGCACCTATGCCTGGATACAACAACAGCTAATAACGTGAAGTTTATCCATATCCGGACCACNCTTATCACTCTATATTTTTTTGTTCATTGCTTGTCATTTCATGCGTTCATGAGTATGACATGTTTTGACAATTCACTTCAAATATGTATGCTGTTTNGAGTGTTTCTGAACTGTCGAGACTTAAGGACAGCTCACTTATTATAACCCATGCCCCTCCTGTAGGCTCTCTTGCGGTGAACGCAAATCAATAGGCCTCTAGGCATAGGCCTTCCTTGCAAGTACACCAACTCCCAACGATTCCTGATCCAAGAGAACACTAAATACTCACTGAAATGAGAATGAATGATCTTCATTTGTACCTGACGCCAAAATTATGGGCTTCAGTGATAAAGAAATTCGCGACACTTTTCTTAAAAAAACACATTGAAAATTACCACACAATTTTTGCAAGTTTCATTAACTTAGAAGAATGTATACTTGTTCCTTAAAAAGACAAAGATTCGTCTTTATGTGCTTTCAGTCAAAAGACCAAGTTGCATTTTTGCCATGTGACCATTTGGCAACTTGCAGCATCCGCAACAAACAGAACATAACTTGTCCAATTTGCACCGACAACGCTCAACAAAATGTTAGCTCACATTTTGTACTCTTTAAACATCTTAAACATTTTTAATTTCGTTGTTCTAATTTTTCACAACACAAGTATATGTCAATGTGTTCACTCATGAATTGACGATCACTGAAACATGTCTTTTCCTCAGTATTTTTTACTCCGCTTCGTCTACACTGACGTTACGCGGATCAGACTATCGATACCACCACGCTGATTTAAAACCACACTGCTCTGGTGCGACTCGCGTGGCCAAATCGAGTCGAAGACTGACTCGCACCTGAAATTATATAACAGGGCTATGCTAACATTATTTTTAAAACATCCAACAGTAGGATGCACATATCATTCATCACTCATACAAGTTTGAACATACCTGTTAATCGGAGAAAAAGCAACCGTTGTCAAGGGACTACAAAATTCACCTATTTATCTTTGTTTTCCAGAAATTATCTAGAAATATTACAAAACAAATAATTACACACTACTGGTCACGCTTTGGTGACAATACTGGCCACAACTCTAGCAAATCAACTCAAGAACTCTTCAAACTCTCGGGTCTTTTCAAAGATTTCCTGTATATCCCATACAGCATTGACTACCTTTGCACGACGGATAACCGAAACATAGCCTTGCTTGTTAAGTATTACATTTGATTTCTCTTTGTTTGATTGCATTTGTTGATAATTAGTTAATACTACATACAGTTCCTGCACTTACACAAAATCGAACCACAGTTTACCGTCTTACATTCAAACAGGGTNAAATCTACATACCATTCATATACTACAATGCTTCACTTAACACCACAACGACANCGAACACTGAAACAACAAACAGTTTCACAATATCACACACACACAGCTAAATTCATCGGAGACACGACTATCTACATGCGACTTAAATCTCCATATGTATGTCACATCAATAACGTCACTACCTTTGATTTGACAGACGAACAACAAAGATTACGCACCTTCAATGAAAATTGGGATTGAACTTTATATGACGTCAAAGATTTTGCCGATGAAGGATTTTTTTCACTTTCAACCAACAACACATATATTCAGTGTTTTTCTTGCGGCATCATTGTTACAAAATTTCCGCCCAATATTTCCAGTTTTGCCATCCATCTACTAGCATCACCTAATTGTAAACACCTTCATTCAGGCGATGGCACTAAAAAGCCTGATAGTCACTTTCGCGCCAACATATTACTCACGACTGCACCAGAAAATAACCCACTAGCTGAGACATCTGCTACATGCAACGAGTTGCTCATGCAAACGGCAGGATTTACGAAGATCACAACAATTCAAGAGACATATTATAAATGTTCCTCCTGTCACGGAATATATAAAGATTGGAAGCAGACTGATGACCCATGGAAAATACATTGACCCATGGAAAATACAAAACACTTTCCTTACTGCCCACATGTTATATTTTCAAAATCGAAATTTTTCATAAAAGAGACCTTACAACAAACAGCGCACCAAACCTTGCAATATACCACGTATTATCGTTTCATCAAACAACAACTCCAGTGCCTCCTTTGTGAACATCTCCGTATGAACTTATTACTAGTGTTACATTCTGGAACTATATTTGACTTATTACACAACTTAGAATAGCAACATGACATTCTTGCAAAAATATTGCAATATTATGCAACACCCTTGACGGATCACTCGCTACAAAGCCGTGAAGACCATTCACACTAATTGCAAAAACACATCCAATGCATCATCTGTATGGACAAGCCCAGGGATGTATTATTAATACCGTGCACTCATTTCTTAGCATGCCACGATTGTTTTTCCTACTGCAATAACCAATGCCCGCTTTATCGAAAACCTATCCCCTTTGCTATTTCTGTTCTGCATTCTTAAGGAAGACACTTTCTGCATATCAATACCTCTAAACACATGGACTGCTCGTCACACATAGCAACATGGGATTGTCAATTGGATAACAATACATAGTCATCTGGCACAATCCGATCAGATACGACGACAAATGGATCTATGACCAGCCTTCCGACCCTTTACTTAAACGACACAAATTTTATGGACCACCAGTTAGTTATGAGTTGACAATTTCACCCGCCAGAGTGGCATTTTGGATAACCACCCCACACAACACATATTGGCAACCAAGAACAGAATCGACTAATATCACGTGAAGACATCATTCGTTTAATCTTTCCTCACTTCAATCCTTGTTATCCGTCTAACATCGATGAATCATTTTTTCGGAACAAATGCTTTAAAATCATGACGGTTTCACAGTCTCTCAGTTTCAGGGACTAGTGCGTTTTTAAAATAAAACGTACAATTAACAATTCTTTTCCTCAAGGCCGATATTACCAGTTAACTTTTGAATATGATCAACGTTTTCCAGGTCTGATAACGAGAACCCTTACATGGACTCTTGAATCCAAATGGAACACACTTGAAGGACAAGATTCTTATAAAAAACAAATTACATTGACACAATTCGATTTGCGATACTCTGGAAACAGTGATATTACCTTCAAACGTTTCATTTCAAAAATTTCTAGTGAGGTGAGAAGATAGATGCTATTTACAAGCATCTATATCAGAGAAATTTTAACACTTCTCCCTAAAACAGCAGGTTTTTATGAAACTCACATTATCAGCATTGACTGAATCAACAAATACTGATAACCTTATAAATGCTATACCATATAGCAACAAAAAACGACTTCAAAAAAAATGGAAGTTCGAGTAAATATATAATAAAATCAGTATACCAGGATAAAAATTCTGAAAAGTCCCAATTAGGAAACAACGTTCAATTATTCACGTTGGCATGGGACAAACAAATATATTCTAACGGGAAAATTGGCAACTATATGGGTCAATTACGATACCCACCTGGTACATTATAACCATTGGGCCAAATAATATGGGCCAATAAGAACAACAAGGACAGCAATTTATTTTGCTTTTAAACACCAATTGTCCTATTAAACAGCAGTACCGGATGTAATACTGAGCAATACGTCACTATCAATCAAACCACGATGGCCTATCATAGGGGCGATAAAAATCGTGAGAAGAACAAGCTCAGTAATTACAGATATGCATAATGCATAATAGGAAAAACAAAAGCAATATACTTAAATTGGTAGTAAGTTTTCTAAAAACAGGAATGGAAAAAAAACGGAATTCTTTCGGACATTGAAGACAGTAAACCCTTAATAACTTGAAGTTGCTAACGCAACTGCCACCTTTTCAAGATTAACGGCTGACTTTGCAAATAGGTAACAAAGATTTGGAAACTGTGTACCTGCATTCAAAAAGATAACTTCTCGAACAACAAATAATAACGACCAGATGGTCGATTGAAAATAGGAAATTAATTTTAAGTCAAAATGCTCATGCAACGCAAATGGCGATAAAAGAATAAAAAGCCAGAAAATTAATTTTACAAGCACTAAAGAAATTGAAAAATATTCCTTTTTTGAGAAATGACATCATTTATCGAAATCAGATATCTGAAGGAATTATTTATAATACAGAAATTTATAGAGTAACAAAACAACTTCATCATAACTTTACCAAATGGGTTAAAGAACAACCTTTAATCGTAAAAAATCAGTCACAAAAACTGGAACAGTTCGACGAAATGAGGAAAGTCCTCAAAGACACAAGTCGACATCAAGAAAACATGAAAATACTTCAGGAGCTGGCAGCATTAACAATTAAACTAATAAAAGCTTCATAATTTTCACAGCCAGTATCCTGGGAGGAATTATAGTACTCCTTATTGCCTACAAATATCTCTACAAAGAGAAACAAGAAAAGGCAAATGTCAATATGGCCACAATAATTCAAATTACACCCCCACATTTGAAAAAAAAATATGATGAATATCACGAAGGCAAGAAACTCTCCAACTGATTACCTTTATTTCAGGAAACGTATCCATGGAAATCTTTATTGTCCATGGATTGGAAATCTTTATTATTGGCTATTGTTCTTACAATCATCATCTTAAATTATCCTTACATCACACCTGGACGCCATAAGAAAAAAAGACCAAGTGTGAAAGTCATCATACACGAACCAAAATAAGAAAGAGATTAAGAAGATCTAAAACATGAGAGGATCTCAAGTATATCTCTCAATCATTCAATGCTGAACCTGTGTGGATTCTATCCCCAGACTATACAAGCAACAGTGGGAATTCTATATCAGGATACGACTCAAGTCAAATGAAGACTTCACAAGAGGAAGAACAACTTCTCCAAGACAAGAAAGAAGAAAATCAAGAAGAAACGAAATGTCTTCCTTTATCAGACAAAGCAGAACTGGAAAGAAAACCTCTAAAAAACGAAGAAAAGAAGACAAAATTAATTAGACAATTAATTTCCGTCATGATGGGAAGAATGTAGCAGGCACGTTTTAACATGCTACAACTAACTGCTGTATAATAGGCTAAGGCTGAATCAGCAGTTTACTGAACAGCAACTGGATGCTGACAAAAACAATTGAAACAAGAATGACAGGCCTCAGTGTGAAAGCACACCATAACCACCAGTCCAGACACACAAGATATCACACACTGATCATGCCCTTACCCACACTTCCTGTCAGCATACAAGCATGCCCATGAACAACCTCGAGCTCAGATGCATCACCTACTGATCATGCTTTCATCCACACTTCCGGTCAGGGCTCAGTCATGCAGACAACAGGAAATCATATGACATCATTAGGTACTATTAACTGAATACCCTCAGGGAATTTCCAAGAAATCTTGGTATAAATAGGGCAGTTTTCGCCTTCAGAATTTTGATTGGAACTAACAGCAGTTGCATACTGTTCCGATCCCTTCGGGAGTTTAAAACTCTTAAAGTTTTAGCTTCAGAAGTAAAACACTCTGTCTCTTGGGACCATGCGTCAGCCTGAGGCTAAGTCACTGGAGTTCATATGCTTGGCCCTTGCTCCTTTGATCAAGAGTTTTTAACTGGGTAAGTCCTGTCCAGGGATTTAATCCGGTCAAGATTGATGGCTTGTCCGGGCGAAATTCTGCTGGAATAGGCAACAAAAATAAAGAGTTCTTCTCCTTACCAGTTTACAAATTTGGCCTGTCCGGGTTAATCTCTGACACCCAAAACGATAAAATTGGCTTGTCCGAACAGAACTTTGACACTCTGAATGATGAAAGTAGCTTATAAAATTCTGTCAATGTAGACAATAAAGATGGAGTTTATTTTCTAACCAATTAACCAAAACATTGCACTGCTAAACAAAACACTTCCTGGCCCTAAGCCTTGTTTCTTGAGCCACCAAAACGTGATAGCAAATCAGCAGTGACTCATTACATGAAGTAATGACAGACTTCCTTTATGGAACAAA
>JGI24158J21664_10004837_pt1 | contig 17440 bp, 12 predicted proteins | sample Ectturendosymbi3_FD_21664 | JGI IMG/M metagenome (IMG submission 21664)
GACTGCCAGAGAGGTTACGACTTTTTACTGCAATTCATAATAATTGGCCAATAGCGTATGGGGGGCCCCACGTGAAATTTCGGGGGGGGCCTCACTTACCCGTGCCACGGCACTGATTTCACATACACTCGCTTGATGTAAGCACAAACCGCCAGCCATGTTCAAGTGAAAAACGTAGGTAAATAGACTATTTTTTAATTTTGTGTATGGCAGAGGTCTCGGCAACTCCACCAAAAGTAAGGTATCATAGTATTGTTGAAGTGCCTTGTTCTACTAATACATAAGTTTAATCGTTTAATTTGAATCTGATTCACTCTGTCCTGTGAGAGAGAGAAAGAGTCACTCAGGCTTGCGGCTGTTTGAGACACGAAGCAGGCATAGGAGATTTGAGGGGAGACTCCGGTACAATTTATTGGCTTCGACTTCGCGTTACGTTTAAGAGCGTACAGCGGCAACTTTTATCGACCATTGGCACACAAAGCGAGGCGTCTGCTCTTTACCACGGTGACGAAACTAACTCGTAGCGAAATGCAGAGAATAGTCGAAAGAGCTGACAGAAATGAATTGCCGAACTGACTGACTGAACGACACTCCCGCATGCGAGGTAGTAAATACATGCGAAATAATACGAACAGGAAATCGCATTCAACACGAAGGTGTAAATGATAAGTCACGTGAAAGGTGCAAGCGTTGTGTGAACATGTGAACAGTTTGTGTCCAGCAGGAAGGCTCAACGAACAATCTCTCATAAATTCGTTGATTCCAGGCCATACTCCATACGTATTTGTTCAGTAAGATGCATGGTGGTTTTCTATTGCAGTGCGTTTGCTGCAGCACAGCCAGATCATCCATTGGTTTAGAGATGATTTGCTTTTTGGGGGGAATCGCGATATCATATTCATGTAAGAAGCTGATACTGCTGGGTATTTTGAAAATTTTTTTTGAAATCAGAGGGGTGAAATCAGACAAATCATCCTTTTCTGTTTAAATTTTTAGATGCGGTGAAAGTGGTGTTTTTCCCATCTTGTACATTTCAATGTCACCATCAGTTCTGCCACCATTCTAATATCATGAAAAAGCTTTTAATGTTGGTCTCAAGTTAGTTCCATTGCTTTGGGGTTAACTTCCCCCTTTGAGCTTAATATTTTACAAAAACTTTATTACGTGCTCAAAGGAGATTATTGTTTTCGCGTACTTTTTGCATGTTAATTTGTCGACTTTATGCAAATACCACGGAATGAATTTGCATGCAAATTTTAAGGAACAGTGTGAATGGGCAAAATATAATAATTTGGTTTTGGTGGGATTCTGGGTTATCGTCTGCATCCAGAAACCATCTCACCACTTTTTGCAGACTTTTCGTCCACTACGCACGTTTAAGATTGTGTTCCGCGATAGTTGACTTTATCCGTAAAAATTGTCTTTATTTTGTCTGCTGTGGCTGAGCAGCGCAAGTGCTGACCGCATTGGCAGTTTCTGTAGCATTATGGAACTGTTGCACGAGCTCAAAATCAGCAGTTGCTAACATAGAAGCATTCGGGCATTTGCTAATGTCCCAGCAGGGAAAAAAGAAAACTAGAAGTTTGCTGAACTTCTATACATAACCAAAAATCGGACGTTTTCTTGCATACTTCATTCTCAATTCTTGTGTAGTTTAGCAAGATTCGATCTTGCAAACCGTGGTGTGCGTCAGACAGTACAGCCGCACACTTTTTACGCTCCACTGATCGTAGTCGACAAGACATTAGCGTAGCCTCATTTTGCAGTTGTAAATTGCTCTGACGTAGTGATGAGTGTGCTTTACTTCCCTGTTTTAACGCGCAGCCTGATATTTTTGCAGTTATGAACTGCTGTGTTGTAGCGTTGAGTTTATCTTCCTCCGATGTCCTAACCTCGAGCGCTGACAGTTTATATTCGGTGCAATGACACATAAATTAAGGGGAGTGCGTGTAGAATATGCATATTATGTCAACAAACTTCGCCAAAACGTTCGTTTGGAAACATGAATATGACGTCAACTTGTGACGTCATGAACAGCGCACACCAAATACAAATGACCAACATATGCCACTGAATGAAACCACCCCCATGAAACTTTTCTGGGTACGCCACTGTACAGGGGGAAAATATTTCAAGCAGCTAAGGAGCTGAAGTTACCAACGGTTTCAAATAGACAAAAAGTCACATTGGTATTGAAATTTAATTACACAAACTAAACGCTGTTCTCGTTAAAATTAAGTAATGATTTCATGTGGCTATCACAAATTTCTGAAACAAAAATAACGAAACGTAAAACTTTAAAAGCCGTTGGATTTTATGCAACTGAATATATAAAGTTAAAAACGACCCAGCCTCTTGAAACATAAAGTAGCATAAATTTGTACAGGCATCACCAATGTACTGATTTGAATGCAAGTATATCTAACGTTTTGGCGTTCTTAATAAGTTGACAAAGCCTTTAATTGACAGAAGGGCAGGGTACGTATAAGCTTGTATCACCTTAAAACATTCATTTCATTCATTTTCACACCAGTTTTTCCATGCGGGAGGGTCCTAGGAGACCTCTAATATCTCACTGTTTTTAGCAACCTGTATCTCCGTTGGTTCCACACCAAGACAGGAACAAGCCAGATCTCTCGATTTTCTGGAGAGAAGTGACAGCATTCAAGGTTTTCCTAATTTCACAGCTGAACACTTTGTCACGAAGTCTCACGCCGTGAACCTTTTACAAAAATCTCATCTCTGCCGCTTGTACTTGGGATATCACTCTTTCGGTCATTATCCAAACTTCATGACCGTAGGTGAGGATTAAAACCGAGACCGATTTAAGAATTGACAGCTTTTCGATGGCTGAAACTCCCGTTTTGTGACCACGGAACGATAAAGGTCACGTAATACTGTTTGCTTTACCAATTCGCGTATCAATCTCCTTGTTCAGCTTTCCGTCACTCGCGAATACGCACGGCGAGATACTTGTACTTCTCCACCTGCTGCAGTGTTTTACTGCTTAGTTTTAGCATACACTGACATACGATAAATACTGTACGTTTGTGAGTTTATGAAAACCAAGTATAGATTACGACAAGCGGCGCATGCAAAATGAACTGGTGTGCAAGATTTCGAGAAGTTTATTAAAAACCAGGAGACAACTCCTATGCTCCTCACCAAAAATCTTCAATATAATTTAAAAATTTTCGGCATGTGTTACTCATTTGCTCTCATATCTGGAGTTTCCACCAACGTTGTCCATTCATTCACTGATTAAAATCACAGTAAGTGACTGGAGGCCAGGGGCGCAGCCAGAATGAGGCCGAAAAGGCCAAGGCTCCCCCCAAGAAACAAACTTGCTAAGATTTTTAGTGGTGCTTTGGATCATTTTTCAGCTGTTAGAAAACATCAGTGACTGACACAGTCCCGTCGCCACGGAGGAGCTTTGGTGGGCTTAGCCCCCCTAAATGAAATATGAAACACTAAAAATCAATAAAGTGTTTATCAAATTTTCATTGTCGTGCCCACCTGCTCAAACGTAATCCCCCCTATTGAAATCTTCCTAGCGAGTTCTGGACTGACGACATCATTGACTGGCCCCTCCCGAACAAAATTCTTGGCTGCGCTACTGCTGGAGGCTGCCAGGGTATAGGTAGCTGTGAAAGATTCCAAACCATTTTCGTGTTCGTGGTGCCTTGCCAGGTCTGCTGGTTTCACACAAAACTCCAATTTTCTATCAGTTTCGTAGAATAGTCTTGTCTCTTGCTCTGTGACCAGCCTAGAGGCGTTTTGCCAGTCAGTGGATTGCTTTGCAGGTTTTTCCTTTCCCAGAGAAGGCCGCATACTGTACATACGGTGTGCAGACAATTGAGACCAATTCATCTGAGACCACGTTCGTTTGAGACCACGTTGGTTTGAGACCTGTTCGTTTGTGACTCGTTCGTTTGAGACTACATTTATTTGAGACCGCATTCATTTGGGACTTGTTGAGTTGAGACCGGTTCATTTGAGACTGCATTTCTTTGAGACGACATTCATTTGAGACTTGAAAACTTCAGGTCTCCCGCAAAGAAGTACTGTAGAAGACAGATCGTAAAAATGTGATTCACAGTAAATCAAAACAGCTTCAATTTAACGTGGCGTAACATTAATGTGATCTCAAATGAATGTAGTCTCGACTGAAAGTGGTCCCAAATGAAAAAGTGTCAAATGAATGTGGTCTCAAATGAAAAAGTCTTATGTGAATGTGGTCTCAAATGAACAGGTCTCAAAGAACGTGTTCTCAAATGATCGTGGTCTCAAATGAAGTGATCTCAAATGCGCAACTTGCGCACTGATGTTTTCATTTTCATTAATATGTTGATATAAATTGCAGATAGTGAAAGTTTGTGTAAACAAAGGAATATAAAAAATTGTGCTCACTTAAATTTTCTGGGGCGTTGTTTTTTAGCACGAATCCTTCCACTGCGTAAAGAATAGCGACAAGGAATCCAAACACGCAGGCCGCTATCCTTTCATCATTGTGAGTACCCGTATAAATTGGAAGTATTATACTGGCCATCAAGCAATGGAAGAAAGAGAACACTGTCAGACAGACGTCCACGGCCTGCATTGAAAAATTAATTGCAATGTAATAAGCTGGGTACAGTATTTTCTTGGAAACCGTGAAAATTAAGAGTTTTAAAATGGTACATTGGAGTAAGTTCAAAACATTTCACTAAAACGTGTAACAGTAACTTTGAGATTCGGAGCCAATTTGGGAAATAAAAATCTTCGGTTGAATCTCAATACTTTACTTTTTTACTAAACAAAAGGTTTTGTGTAACATTATTCCGACTTGGATCCTGCAGTTCTGTCGATAGACATTGCCGTGTTAAAACACGTGCAGGTTAAATCTTTTGCATTAATTTTTAAACATTCTTTGATCATTTTTTTGTTTCACATCATGACATGCAATTACTTTTGCTTCTAAAACTAGTAATTATGTTATAAGTTACCAATATTCTGTACGACGCACATCGTAGGAAATTCCGCATTGCATTTTGGAAGCCAAAGTAGTAGCGATGAAGAAGTAGGATAGAATAGAGAAGCACCAGGAAATAATGTAGGCAGCCATCGTCCACGCTACCACACCAGAGTAACCACTGGCTGCTATCAAAGCGAATGCAATGCATCCACAAACAATTATGGCCAATCTGATCAATCCTTCTTTGCTGGTGAGATATGCGACACCAGAATTAGTCATTCTGGTTCTAAAGCTCGGGAGCTTTCTGCACGAACCAGAATAAATTAACACTTTATCAATGGCTAACTTTACGTGCACAGACTAATGCACTTTGTTGTTGAACCTAGAAGCAAAATGCAAAGAGAAATGTTTTATTAAACACGTTAGCTAGGTCCAGTGGTGTATCTATGCAAACTAGCGCCCGTGGCAAAATTTAAATGAACACCCTTTTTAATAATGTAAGTACTAGATATAGGCACAGTTTTCGGCAAAGATAACTATGAAGAAATAAATGCTTTAAAACAGAAAATATATGTCTGTTTTAAAGGTTTCAGCAAGTAAAATTACATATTATCTATAAGAAACATAACATACTTTCATACTTGTGTATTTTGATCATGCCATAATTTATACATTATATTGACTGACCAGCCTGTAAATCTTGCACAACAATCACACAACATATTGCAACTACAAACGACAATTTCTTTTGAAATGAATAACATTCAATTTGAATGGTGGAATAAGCCATGCGTACAAGAGCAGCACCACGTTTAAACGTGCGACAGCCAAACCACTGGACAGAAAAAGCTATAGCTCTAAACAAATCGAACGAATATCTCCTTTCATAACTTGACAATTTTTACTCAACTGGTATGGTAACGCTACCATTTTCTGATGTTTTGAGAACTAACAATAGTTCTCTTCATTTATTTAGCCTATTTGTCGGACACCAGTGCGCATCGAAGAATTTTCGTAAAGTCGAAGTCGGCCGCAGCAATCTTAAGTAATTTGTAAATCTGTGGTAGTTTAACATCAGTTATTTGTGTGACAGTCAGATTCTCATAGTCACTGATTTAATCTCGCCACAACCACATCCGACTAATATCCTCTTGCCTGAAACGCAACAGCACGGACTGACTGTGCCTTTCGTGTTCTGTAACGTGAGAAGGACGAGGTCATCTAGATCAGCACTTCCCAACCAGTGGGCCGCGGAACCACTTAATAATAATATACAATATTAACGGTGTTAGACTACAGCTTGACTGTGAAGAGCTTCTAGAAATTAGTCAGACAAGATAGGTTTTCCAAACTGAAAGATTTCGCACTAAAATTGCACTCGACGTTTGGAAGCACATATGTGTGTGAGAGTAAATTTTCTGCCACGAAGCAAATCAAATCTGAAACAAATCGAATGGCAAATGAAGCACCGGACGATAGTCTCCGACTTGCTACCACTGACATATTGGTGTTGTTAAAGGAACGGTAGTGTCAGAGAAGCCTCAAGCACAGGCATCACATGGATAGAGATTTGTAATTAAATTGTTTACTGCTATTGTGCAATAATTTCAATTACACGCTAACTTAACTAATCTGTTTTTCCCTTTTCAATTTTAAGTCTTGTGAATCTGTTGTTTTATACACCATCTGATCAGAAGTGGCCCGCGAGTTGTCACATTTTCGTAAAATGGCCTGTAGGTCAAATGTAGTTGGACCACGCTGATTTAACAAACAAGTGTCAAATGTTCGGGGAACTGCATCAGTGAACTCACTTGGCTGCCTGGTACGTAGCAAATTTATTATGTTCTAGCTTGTATGCATGGTACAATTGACGAGGTTTTGTCAGGCAAATACAGTATCACACACCGATATCGACAACGATTTCCCTGAAAAGACTAAGAGGAGATTATTTAAAAACAAAGTGCATTTGAACTTTAAACTTTAAAGGCAAACAGAGATTTCATACCACATGAAGCATTTTCTCTTCATGTAAAACAATACAAACAATTTTTTGATGTTCGCTATACTGGCAATTTTTTCATGCATTTCTCTGATTGAGACTGCCTGCAGCACAAAATGTTTCATGTATACCTTGCTGGCAGAAATACATCCTCTAATGCCTGACTATAGCCATTCTGGGTACATTGCGCAGGAAACGCTAAGTGTTGACTCAATATGTTCGCGTTGCTATGGTACAGTGTTATCTGACGTTTTAGTGCAAATACAGCGCTGGATACGTTACGGCGTCAGCAGGCCATGAATCTGTGTCAACGACGGCAAGCAACGCCCAATTTTATAGAAGTTTGTCTATAAGTAGCAACATAAACATCTGATACGAGTCCCTCGTAGTCTTCGAGTACCCCGAAAACAATTGCAAAATTCTAAGTCAAAATTTTTTACTGTTGTCTCCAAAAGGATAAGGCGCCCCCTTGTTGCGTAAGTATATCAGTTCCTCAAAAAATAATTTTTATGGCGTATGGCCAGCACGCCTTCCGTATTTTGTGCAGGCCTTTAGCTAAAAGTATAATGAATTTCTCTCACACAACGAATTGAAATTAGCACTGCAATCAATTGCGTGTGATGTGTCTGCGTGTAAATTCGGTAAAAAATACCGAACCGCAATTAGACTTTACCTGGTAAGCCGTCAGACGCAGTTCAAAGTACTTTCGCTCTGTTTCCAAACTCTTTTCAATCCTTGGGCGACTTTCTTTAAACGACACTGTTTTTTTCTGCAAACGAGGTGCAGAAAAAAGTGAAGATCCCTGCTCATCTTAAAACGATGCTGTGCTTGTCCATGACAAGCTAACTCTCCTCAAATAATCGGTTGCCAACCGTGCGCCTCTTCAGCGTTATCCTACGACCACTTCAGTGACTTCTACTTTCATTAACCTTTTAAACTTTTGAAGAGCAATCGATATTGAACGGCTGAAGATACGAGAGTAATGTCGTTTGCTTGAGAGAGCGACTGCTGTAAAGTCTAGCCATTTTTGCGATAGTCGCAGATACCTCACTTTCTTCCAGAAACGTGATAGACAATGGAATCTTGCGGACATTTTTTCACTGCATTTAGACGCTTCACTTCATGAAAAAGAAGTTGTTTCTCCCCGGAATTTGTTTGAGGAAGCAACATTCCTGTAGCATAAACGCGGTTCTCTGAAACAATGTTTCCTCAACTGCGGTATCCCAGAAACGTCCAGATGGTAATTGGGCATTGGCGAGGATGCGGACATGCGGGGAGATGCAGTGAATGTATTCCTCAGTAACTCATGACACTAAACTTTTGCGTACATGAATTTAAGACCAACATTATATTTTTGTCTTTGTTCTGCAAAGATATTTTTGTCTCTGCTCTTAAACTGGTATACTCATGTTAGATAGGCACAGGCATGCATCATTTAATTATATCCTCACTATAAATTGCTGTTAGGCACAGACAGAGGATGCTGCTTTGAACTTGACTGGAGGAGACGCTAAAATTGTAGTTGTTTTTTAAAGTATGCTTTGGTAAAGAAAACAATATGGATCATTGTTTGCTAAACCGAGTCAACTGCTTGGGAATTTTTCATAAGTCATTGACAAACAAACGGCAAGCTAAAATTTAACATATTATTCGAACGGTTAGTTGCTACTACCTTGTAGCTATGGCAGATGAGCCTTACTAAGAGTATGGGCTTTATGTGTATGTCAAGCCAGACTTTTAGCCTGATGAAAAGTGTAAGTAATTTATACAGTATTTCTGTGCGTTATAACCTTTTTTCCATAAAGAGTGGGTTACCACAGGGAATGGCTGTGTACGAAAACGACTGTTGTGCAGGCCCGTAACCAGCTTGGGACACCAGAGGCGTCCCCAATATGGGTACGCAGCCATTCCCTGTGGAAACCCATTACTTACGCTGTTCATCAGGCATTGGCACCGCCAATTCCCTGCCACAATGTAGATTTTGTCTGTAAATTTTGAATTTATTTAGATTTTGTCTGTAAATTTTGAATTTGATATGGTTCCTGACTTAAAAAGGTACAGAATTTGCGTCCATGCAGTAATTACCGGACTAAACTACGTTATTAAAACTCATCAATAAAAGTGCGGAATAATTAGTTTAACGTATCGCCCATTCTACAGAATGTGATATCCTGCAATCAACATGCCATTTTGTAAATATTTCAAGGTTTTCAGAACGTAGATATTTGTTTTAACTGCTTGATGTTGTTGCAGACCCCTGAAGCTAGGGATTGAACATGTAAAACAACAAATTCTGATTCGCTGAATGCTTTAAAACTTGTTCTTCTAATTCATCCTAAAGAGCTTTTTTTATTTGCAAACATTGGCACTGCCAACTTGCCCACTAAAACAATTTTTTTGCATCGTCCTTTAATGTTCTTGTGTATAAATCATAAAGCTGTACCTTCGCCATAGCGAAGAAAGTCAATCTACTTATAACGCACACAGAGCACAGATAAGTGGCTTCGTGATCAGAACTTTCTGCTTAAATCAACTATCAGTATAAAATCAAAAGGATTACTAAAATTAATTGTATAAATGACTCTAAAACTGACTAAACAATGAGAGTATTATTCGTAGTGAGCCTAATTTGCATCATACAGTAACTGTTTTTAGTTCTGCATATCATCTGGCTATTTAGCATATGCCATTTGGTTTCAAGTTGGATTTTTTTTGCGGAAAGGATAAATTCGTTTTCAATCATTTATTTTCATATCCGCATTTCCTATATGGAGTGTCACGGGGTCAGCAGACCTAGGGGGACTCGAAATTCGGCATTCCTCACGTTCAACAGCAATCTCTGACAGTGACTCCATTCCGTGCAAGGTCAGAGATGTAGTCACTCGACCTGCTCCTTGTACGACCTCTCGGCCGCTATCCGGTGGATGTAGCCAGCAGGACTTACCTCACCAATCTTTCCTGAGACATTCTGGACACATGTCCTAACCAACGCAGCTGGGATCTCTCAATTCGTAGAAGTGGCTCGACATCCAGGGATTTACGAATTTCATAGCTAAGCACTTTATCGTGAAGTGTCACACCGTGAACTCTTCGCAAAAATCCCATCAACGACCTTAATTGTACTTGCTAAACTCTTTCACTATGGCATAAGAGGTGTTTCAAAGAAACTATTTTAAAATTGTTTGCATAATAGAAGGTAATGTACAAAAAAGAAGCTTTTAAATCTTCATACAAAAACGTATCTTGTGGGGTCCATCAAGGTAGTGTCCTCGGGCCTTTGCTTTTCTTTATTTACATCAATGATATCACTCATGCTTCCTCTTTTCATACTACTTTATTTGCTGATGATATTAATCTTCATAAGTCCAACTCATTGTTTTGATGTTCTTCAGACAACTATCAACCTTGAACTAGACCCAGAACCGGATTAACCATTGGGAAACAACAGCGCGAGGCCCTCGAATATCAAAACACTCCTTTACTGTTTTTCATTTTTTAAAGTTGTTCACCACGCGTCAAAATTGTAGAGCTTTTTGATTACTGTGTTCAGTGTAGGCCTATAGGTCAGGGAAACTGACAACTTTGGCATTTATCGTTTTTGAGTGATTGGCTTAAAAGAATTGAACCATACAGCACCACGCTTTATGACCCAAGAATTAGATTGAAATCAGTGCACCCGCAGAAGTTTTTCCAGGGAGGCAACATCGAAATTTGCTCATACTTTTCAGGTTGCTGACGATGCAACGCAAATGGACATTCACATAAAGCTTTACCCCTTCTACCCCATTAGACTGTTCTGGTTGAACCTCAATTCTCAATCTTTTGTCTGAAATGTTTTCTACACTTCGGCTATCCGAAACGCTTTTTCTTTTCATAAACTGCCTAATAGTCATTTTTTCGAACACTTTCTACAAATAAGTCATAATTTTAAGAATAATCAACGGCCAGAACAACATGAGCGGTGAAAAGACGCGAAAGTTAGACACTCTTGCAAAACTCTTTCAAGCAACAGAAGTAGAGCTATATGTTGACAAAACTGTTGGACAACTTACTAAAGTTAGAACACCACGCAGGCTTAAAAATATTGAGCAGACGAATTACGAAAACTCGGCACAACAAATAGCTTTGCACTTAGTGCTCACTAAGAAATCAGTACTAAACCTTAACGATAAAGACGTAGCATGGAGCATGAGCTTCGTGGAGATGCGGACCTGGAGACATTCTTCAACGATTTTGCAAAAAATGCAGCGTCATGAAACCTTTCGTAGTTGACTTTTTTTCAAAAAGCACAGATCGTGATAAAGACCAGGGTTACTTCAGTAAGTTCATTACTAAGCATTCGTCGCAATCTAACGCCTTTGCAATTACCGTGTAATGCGCTGACATAACAATTAATTGCGAAGTGCTTGTCGTGATCGTGAGGGTAGCAGTTTTAGATCAAACAAAGCGTTGTTGTTCACTAGATCACGGAACAGTTAATAGATGTAACCTAACTATTGTAAAGCTCCCATCGCAAAACTTCAATCAAGTAGTACGGTTCAAGTTGCTTTTGCATGATATTTTCTTGAGAACATTTTTTATAAACGGCGTACGTTTTGATTTGCGGGAGAGTGTAGACATGTCTTTCATCAATACATATGTGAATGGACGATTTGTGCAGTGAAGATGTACAGAGTCTATGACGAAAAAGATTGTTGCGTAGTGTCACGGTAACAAAAAGATCGTTTTTTGTGATACAACTTTCTGTTTGAACAAATTAACCACATACGAACCGCCGTACATGGTCACCCTCAATTATCTCTGAAGTAGGCTATAGGCTATCAAATCGTATCAGTTTTGACGATTTTGACCGGTGCTTCTGCAAAGTTCAAACGAGGGCTTGTGAAACGCTGCGCAGTTGCGCTAAGCGTTTAGAGGGCCTCGCGGTCACGACTTCGCCCGGGGCTTCGCATTCATTTAATCCGGCCCTGACTAGACTATGCAAAATTTACCACAGGCTGAGAGCCAACAAACTTTCTCTTAATCATAATATGACTTTGCGTTTTTATATTCTCCAGAATACTGCCCCCTTTAAAGGTACCATAAACAACCATAGCATTGACCCCAAAGATAACCTGTAATACGCAGGTGTTCTTGATAATAAGCTAAACAGGAAACCTAGGTAAAAACTCAACTATCACGAGCTTTTGAGTTTTATCCAAACTTTAAAGCATAACACAACAGAATCTGTAGCCTATTGAAAGTTGTCTATAACTCGTTGTTTCATCCTCACCTTATGTACTCGATCCTCAATTGGGGACGTGGTTCAAACGGAACTGTTCAGCTTTTTACGCACTATTATGACAACAAACTGCTTCCACACCATTTCGGTGACTAACCTATTCCCAGCAGCTCTATTCATTCTCACTCCACAAGACTATGCGTTTCTAACAATCTGTTTTTACCTAGAGTTAGCTCATCTTCAGGAAAATGTTCCCTAATATTTATTGGCCCAAAAATTTGGTGTTCAATACCAGTCTTCTGCCACCTTACCTTCAAATGGCAAGTTAGGAAACACCACTTACATGAAAAAGATACATAATTATGTATTTTAGTAACATTTCACTTTATGAGGAACAAAATGATATTTTTACCAGGTTTTCTTTAAGGCGTTTTAGGAACCCGAGTCGGGTCCCTAGAATTTCAAATCGGGTCCCTAGAATCAGAGAAAATTATCATCGGGTCCCTAACATCAGAGAAAATCGGGTCCCTAAAATCAGAGAAATCGGGTCTCTACAGATCCATACCGGGTACCTAACATTTTCCTTAGAAAAACTGTTTTTACTGGTATTATTAATTCCAATAATGCAAGCTGTTGTTCCCTATGTGCAGTACCAGATAACAATATTGGCAAATGTAGCAACAGGGCCGGCCCTAACAGATGCGGGGCCCAATGCAAGACCTGGGCGCGGGGCCCAATGCAAGACCTAGGCGCGGGCCCCTCTGAGCAGTGATTTTATGACGTCATCGTGTTTAGTCAACCGTATTACGATAGTGGTAGAACGCAGATATACAGTGCAGCCCTAACACGAGAATTGAGCACGTTTGCTAACGTTCGAGAGAAGATTTGCTAGTTCTGACGAGAGCGTTCTTTGTTAACAATTAAATTTGTATGGCGTTTCTACTGAATTCTCGAGCGGAAAGTGTATCTGGCAAAAATGAACAATCTGTCCAAACACCATGGCGCGGGGCCCCAGAGGTGATGGGCCCAATGCAGCTGCATCGGTTGCATCGGCTTAAGGCCGGCCCTGTGTAGCAGATGCTACGGGCCCTGCGGTCCTTCGTGTTAAAATTGTTTTTTATTACAGGCAATATTAGAATTTAGGTGCCCTGGGCAAACTCTTAGAAAAGGGAGCCATATTTTACAAATGCTATACAGAAACTTTATTGTCTGACAGCAAATTAAAATTTTCACTTTTTCTGGGAATTACTTTCTGCATGAAAGTCCATTTCGCATTGCAAATTGTTTGAAGTCATTTCAATTTTACATTGTTCTTTGTTCACACATTAAATTTCTTTGGGGACCCCTTTTGGCGCTTCTGAACATAATTTTTGGTTTATTTTGACAAACATATGATTTGTTTTAGAATTTATTGAATGTGGATAGTGATCAATAAACGTTTCAACAAAACAATGCAAAAACTAAGTGCGAAACTCTCAAAAGGGGGCCCAAGACGACTGCCTCTTTCCCTACCTTAATATCCACCCTCGATTGTATGCATAGAATTTTTCAATCCAAGAAGTCACTATTTCGTGAAATTTTCCATAAGAAATTAGGCAAAAGTTTTCAATTGAATACTTTCACATTAGACTGTTGTGATTTGGAAATTGAATAATTTTACAGTCATTTGCAACATTACGGGGCCACTCAAGCAATGAAGCGAAATCGCAGCAATTTCCACTCCACATATTGCTTGATTGTGTTGTTATGAATGGTATTAAAAAATATGATTACATCACATTGACCTGTCTGTAAGTTGGGTTACCTTTATGTTTTTTTCTGGGTTTCCTCTGGCTTTTTCTTCTGAAGATCTAGAGTTTTGAGGATTTAACTGCGTAGCGGTGATTTTTAAAATAGGGAATGATTTATTATACTTCTCATTTCTAGTCTCAACTTCCTTTATCTTGTTTTATCAAGCTACCTTAGTTAAACCGCGGCTCGCGAGCCGCATGCGGCCCTTTGCCCGGTTTCATGCGGCTCTTGCGTAAAACCGTATTTATTCGTGTGTAAATCGCAATATTTTGTACCAATTGTTCACCTTGAAAGTCGGGGTGCGACTTACACATTGCGTGGAAACGTGCTTGGTGGCTATGTTCGTATGCGATATTTGAGCAAAGGTATGTGTGTGAGTGAGGAAGAGATGGGATGATGTTCATGTGTGACAATGTGTATGATGTGGCTCTTTGCGGTATCATAGTAGTAAGGGATGTGGCTCTTCGTCTTTGACTGGTTGTCCACCCCTGACTTATAACATAACTTATAAACAAGCAAATAACACTGTGTAAGCTGTAAATATTAGCTAGGGGAAGGTGGGGCACAGTGGGACTAGGGACACAGTCGTCTTGTTGATTTATTCAAAAAGTTGAAAACGTTGAACTGTAAAGTTTCTATGGTGATTTAGTCTCATACCAGCCGTAGTACTAAAGTGAATTTTTCCTTGATAGGCAGCCGTTGTTTCGAGTTAGTTGTGTTTTTTGTTACAGAGCAAGTTGTGTTTTTGCTACCCAAAGGTAATTTATAAAATCGCATTTAGATTTGGGTTTTGCCCACGTTAATCAACATCTTCTATTCCGAGTTTTTGTGACGCTGTGGTCAGGGCAGTGCAACATTACTTGATAATGACAGATTTTAAATTATTTTTAAGTTGAGTTGGTACTTTTTCATTTTATTTTTTAGATATGCATGGGGCGCATCTGACAGAAAAATTTGGGCACACTTGACACATTGCCACTAGGTCAGTCTAAACAAGGTAAAGCTTGAGGGGTTATATTGGAATGCAGTACAGAATAATTCTAATCTATGAGCGTTTTTAGGTTTATTATGTGCTTAGAGGCACATTATATTTGTATAGTAAAGCATGAATTTCAGAATACTGCATTGGCTTCATTGAATATTTGGTAATCATAAATATTTGTTTCGCCATGCAGTGATAGTGAGTAATCAGAATGTGAAAAAAGTGGAGAGGCAGTCAGCAAGTGCCTATTTTACACGGGACATCACGTGAACATTATGCAATGCATGCAACCCAACTTTTTATTGACCAGTCAGGTGTACCCCATGCTCATGTCGAGTGTACCCCAGACATGGGGCACATTAGACAGAAAAAGTACTCTTTTCAAATTGATTGTAAAATTTTTTCTGAAGGGCGTTGTTTTCATGTTTTGGCATGATATTGTGTATATAGAGTTGCTTTCTTGTGTGACAAATTTTGAGCTTGTTTGGTTTTGAAATAAAGTACACGTAGCAGTGGTTGAAAATGCAAAAAAGTGTCGACTGTACCTTACCTTCCCCTATATTTAATATTGCGATAAGTTGGTGCAATGAGTTCAAGTAACAGAGACACTAATGAAGCAAGCCCATAGAAAAAAATGAAGTCGTACACATAGCAATAATAAGGCAGAGTGGTTGAAAGATCCAGATTTCAAAGGTTAGCTACGTAAGTACACTGGGAATGAAGATTTAATTATTGTAATTTGCAAATGCTGCCAGATCACCGTCAAAAATGCAAACAATTCCGTATTACTGCAATATAATAATTTCGACGGGCAAGAAAGTTCATTACCAAAGTTACAGTACTGTATTAAAGGCTATTGACTCACCCTTTTGTGACTTTCAGACGCCCATGCAGGTATGGTTGATAGCAGAAAATTCACCTAATTTTGAATCTACCTGGGATTTTCTGTTCAAATTTGGATTTTTTGCTGAGTTTACATGGAATTTTTCAACAAATCTTATTGACAGCCCGGGATTTGTCATTTATTCACTAGTCACCGGGTAGTGTTCTCGGAGTCTTCTTTTACAAACGTGGGAAATGATATGCGCATTTGTTTAGCTCTCATGGTGACCAACCAAGAACCAACTACAGTGGAGAACGGTCATTTTCTAAACTGAGTATGGTAGAATGAACAAAGGAGCACCAGTAGACAGAACAAGCTGAACACCCTGATGCTAAGTAGTATAGAGCATGAACGTCTACGTCTATATGAACTAGACCCTATCACAGTGGCGTAGGTAGGGGAGTGGCGGGGGCGGTCCGCCCCTGGGGGCACTTTTATGGGGGCGGCACTATGGGCTATGCTGTAGGCTATAAACCTGTACAGGCTGTATTGAAATAAAAATGGTTTTAATGTCGGGACACTACTTGCAGTTGAAGGACATTTTTGATTTTGAGTAATTTAAACTATGGCATGTGCATTTTAAGCGATTATCTTAGCCAAACAATAAACAGTCGTGTATCAGGCATGTTTCATCAATAGGCTTTTTTACATGACGCTGCAACACGGTTCTCAACACGCTTATCAACTCACTTGATGTCAAATTTTACTGATTCACTACACCAGGGGTAGGAAACCTATTTACTATCACGGCCGTATGAATTGTACATTATCGCTGGCGGGCCGCAAAATCATTTGATTTTATCCTAAATTTTACCTTCTAACTATGAGGAAGAGTGACTCCTCTTGACTTACTATCTAAGTACCTGCTCAACATGGATCATCGCTTTGACACACTGTTGTACTCTAACTTGGGTATCGAAAATTCTGTTGCGGGCCATATAAAATGATTACGCGGGCCGCAGGTTCTCCACTCCTGCACTACACGGTTGATTGATCGAATGTTGGGTCGTTGTTGGTGTTTGATCGTAGCCCTTATATAACGTAATAGAACTTGGAAGGAGTATGGCGGATGACTGTGAGCAAACATGTGGCTGTGGTGAGCTGTGAGCTTTTGTAAGCGCTCTTAATTTTTTATCTACTAGTAAAAGCGTTTGTTGAGTCTAAAAAACATTTCTGTTCAAATCTAATAAATGAGTAGCAGAAGTCAACATGGACAGGATCAGAATTGGATATCCTTCAGGATACTTGCGATTTTTTTGGATCAGGATTGGATTTTGATATTTATTTTTGAAAAAAATTGGTTCAGGACAAGATCAGGATATTTGTTTGATTTCTATAATGAAATTTCCCTGAGAGTGATTCAAGATGTCACAAATGATGGTACTGTTGTTTTCTTTGCTATGATTTTTATATTCACAAAAAATCAAAATGATTTTGTCAGTATGTGCTGCCCTCATCACAATCGATGATAATTTGTGTTACTTCATGCATCGTAGGGGAAAGTGGGGTTAAAAGTCACAGGGGTAAGTTGTCACAAGCCTATATTCAGCACACCCGGTGGAGGTAACTTCTTGCTGAGGTCATAACATCCGGGTACTTCACTTCTGATT
>JGI24158J21664_10004838_pt1 | contig 17439 bp, 9 predicted proteins | sample Ectturendosymbi3_FD_21664 | JGI IMG/M metagenome (IMG submission 21664)
AACTACCAAGAGCTTGTGGAATTCTATCCAAACTTAAACATTATACAACACTACCTGTACTGAAAGTTGTGTATAACTCATTAATCCATCCCTACCTTAATTACTCAATCCTCAATTGAGGACGTGCTTCAAATGCAACCATTCAGCCTCTCATTAATCTCCAAAATAAAGCTATAAAAATAATAAATCCAACTAACACGGGATCGCTAGAAGAACATTTCCAGCACTTAAACATTTTATGCCTTCCCAAACTATATACCTTTCCAGTTGGCAAATTCATGCACTCTTATCATAACAAACTGCTTCCAAATCATTTTGATGAATATTTTATTCCACTCTGCTCAATTCATTATCATTCCACAAGATTAACAACCTCTAAAAACCTATTTTTACCTAGAGTTAACTCTTCCTCAGGAGAATGTTCTCTTAAATTTATTGGCCCAAAAGTATGGTCTTCAATACCATACAATATTAAATTTTCAACCACCTTTACCTTTAAATGGAAACTTAAGAAACACCTCCTACACGAAAAAAATTCCCAATTGTGAACTTTAGCAACATTTTGCTTGTCCAGAACAAAATACTGTTTATTTCTAACCACACCAAATTTCTTCACTCAAATTCGATTCACCCATCTATGTACATAGGCATGCGCTTTCACCTGTACATTTTCTTCACCATGTTCTGCGTTCAGTCGTTTTTTGTTTTTGTTTTTCTTTTCATCATGCTTATTTGATCTCCAACTGTTGTTTCTCAACACTTGTCAAAAAATGATAAACGGGGTTGGTTGACCAGATGACCGCCACGGTCTTTCGCCAATCCTATATGACACAGCGCCCCTCTTTGTTTACACTGATCAGCTATTGTGCCGTTGTGTTTTGTTCGCTAGTGGTTAGTTTACTGCATGCGATGGCTTTTATGGTGCTTCTGCTTGTTGGTTGAGTCATATGAAACAATAAACCATTACAATTGCTAGGAGAACAGGCTGCCAATATTTTACAGAAAATACCCTTGTTTAACAACACAGTTTTAATACAAAAGCAAGGATTTTCTACCTGGCTGACTTATTTGCGCATGTTAACCAACTAAACAAAACACTGCAAGGGCGAAACGCTAATCTAGTAGATTGTGCTGAGAAATTAAGTCCCTGGAAGATGCATTTACAAAAGAATGAATTTGCATTTTTTGCCAACTTGGCCAAAACTGATCCAAGCCCAGAAGTAATCACAAGCTGTGCTGACCACCTGCAAAGCTTATGGCAAGATATGACCAGAAGATATAAAGATATCATCTAAATGAGTCCACCTGGTTGGATTATGGATATGGCACACTTTGACGTCTTAAGTGAGGAAGACATTGATCTCATTATTGCTGGAGAACTTCTTGAACTAAAGGAGAACAAAGTATCAATGGCAAATATAGAAAGGAATGGCTTAATTGGATGGCTGAAAGTAGGATCGTCCTATCCATTGCTATTTGAAAAAGCAGTTCCATTCTCACTTGGTTTTTCTACCAATTGGTTGGTTGAGGCAGGATTTTCTGCAGTAAATGATTTACTGACTAAGAAACGTCATTAATTGCAAATTAAAATGAGGGGAGACTTACGCTTAAGGTTGAACCAAAGTTTGGAAGTTCAACTTGACAAGCTGATAGATAGACATATGGATTAGTTTAGTCATTGACACTTTTACTGTATTGTTTGTATTAATAAAAAAAAAACATTTCCATGTCACTCGAAATTTTTATGAAAGGTTATGTGGGCCTGAGATTTCTTTTAACGCTGAAAATGGGCCACGAGAGAAGGTTGGGGACCACTGCCCTAAGCCTAACACCAAAGCGTGGACTTTGGTGAGTTTTAAAAAAAGGCCATACCAGAAGAGCAATGGCATACCAGACTTGGACCATAACCACTACGCTACGAGCAGTATGCCGACTGCATGGCAAACTGACCTCCTATTCGAATTGCGTGAGGCCACAAGATCGAATCTTCGACTGGCGGCACAATAGCTCCAGCCGACCTGTTGCTGCCAGAATCTTGGCGGTAAAATAGACACTACCTTGAGGTTTAGGTTCAGTATGTTACTGGCAAGTGTAGTGCAACTTAGCACACACTTGTGGTGTGTTAGTGTCACATTACAGGCGGCGGGCGAATAAGTTTTCAAAAGTGCTCTGGCGGACCAATAGCCATTAAGACTAAATGCTTCTATTGCCCAAAGGACAATGAACTGAAAATTTAAGTGTTGTTACTTTGCTTTTGAGGTTACGGTATTTTACGGACCACGGGCCGGTCCGGACCAGAAATTTGTGGTTTAGCATAGACGGGCCGAGCGGTTTCTTGGTAGCTCCGACCGGGCCGGGCTGCAAAAGTGCTGGCCCGTGCCATCTCTAGTGCAGGAGGTTGAGTGCAGATAGCGGAACAAGAAATATTGAGAGTTGTTCCGTTTTTGTTGTTCATTGTTGTGCAGTTAAGAAGAACGTTATTGTTGCATCATAGTTATACGATGTTGCCGATGTACAGTTCACAGTACTGTACATCCGAGTAGTAGAAAGTAGACAACGGACTAAAGCTGCTGTTCAGCCTTTGTGGGAACAAAGCAAAAACAGTGCAAAACCCAACTTTTTATATTTAGTCAAGCCAAATGAAGAAAAATAGCATGTTTTCTTATGTGAAGCGAAATAATAACAACAGCGAAGGTGTGGACGGTAATGAGCAATGTAGTTCAAATGTAAAAAAAGGCACCTAATTCGAAGCGGACCAAATGTAATTCATTGCCAAAGTTAGAAAATGAGACAACACATATTTTATACAGAGGTCCTTTTTGCCAAATTCTGAATGTAGCAGACACATTTTAGAAATGCAAGAACTGAGCCATGAAATTTCTTGCTTTTTAACTTCTGTAGTAACTGTTTATTTTTTGAAGTGTCTAACAACGAAATATTTTATTTTCTTACAAGTAATTCGGGTTTTTAAAATTTTTGTTAATGGGGTTCCATGACAAGCGCAGAAGTATATCAGGGTTCCACGATGACAAAAAGGTTTAAGAGCACTAGTCTAGATGACGCTCTTTTTTAGGTTTGTCGACCAAACTCTTTTTTCACATTCTCTTTCTATACAGCATCAAGTGCACATTCCGTCGCAGGAGAGATTATGACGAACAGAAAGCAGTCGTTGTGTCAACATCATTACCAGGGTTGCCAACTAAACGCGAAACGTGCTAGTACGTGAAGTATCTCAGAGGCTTAGGTAACCTATGTTCAAGTGCAGGTTACATTAGTTTTTTAACAGCATTTCGTGCGACTTACAATCGAATAAATACGGTACAGGCAAATTTGAAGCATGTCAATCTATTTATCAAATCTGTGATGTGAGCTATATCTGAAATTGTAGCATATTATATCCTTTACGAAGTTATGTTAACTTTTACAGAAGAATAACTACTCGGACATAACTTTAACAAAATATTTTGCTTGCGACTGTGTGCAAGACGTGAGATGCAAGTTCAGAGAAAGTAGTTTATACCAAATACGGTTACGAAAAGGAATAAACGTCTGACATTGTACGTTCTGATCAGACATAACAATCCTTAAAAATTTAGTTTTGAGGATTTCGAAACGTCTACGGTTTCATAGGTACTGGTCAGTTTTTCGATAAGTGAGACAACTTTTACTGGAAAAAATCAAAACCTCTATTCTTTTTTACAAACACCCAATACAAGTGTAACAGATATTAAGTTAAAGCTAGGTGTAGCAATCAGGTACTTCTGATGTGCAAACAATCTGACTACAGGCTGGTGATGCATACCCAAAGGAAAACTGCTTCGCAGGGCAATATTCAATGCACCACAAAATGATAAAAACTTGAAAAAAACATAAAAAAACACATCTACGCCGGGTTATACTTAATACGCCACACGGTCATAAAAAAGAGTAAGATAATGTAAAAAGATTAGCCCCGAAAAAACGGTATTTATTACAGCGAAAACGACAATTGGTAGTTAGTCCGGATGCGGTTGCTCATACAGTTTTGTGATGGCTACCTTCACGCCGGTCACACGTTTGTGCTCAGGCAGGTTTTTTGAAAGCATTTACGCTTCNACTTTTCATAATGTTCTCACAAGCCGATTACGCACCTTGAATTGAGAGGATTGGAACCAGCAGAGCAAATGGGAATGAGATGCGACGCAGGCCGTCGCGATATTGCAATTTTCCCACCATTCTGGTTGAAATGGTTCGGTGCAACCATATTAGTAGGTAACGTAGTGGCTAAAAATAACAGAAAATTAACAAAGAATTCATCAAAATCTGAGAAGAAAAAACATCAACAACTCCAAAGCATGTTACCAGCAGCAGTCGTTGTCAGTGGAACGTGCTTCAGCAAATGAGAAGAAGCGCTGGAATCTAGTATCTTCTGAATTCTTTGGTGTATGGTGGTCATTGTCTGGAAAAAAGCACTTATATATTCAGCTTAGAATTAAAGTATGAAACACATTTGACAGCATCAATTCGTTAGAAAGTACCACGGCATTTTAACACAGTACATACCGAAAATGAGCTTTTCAGCTTGGGGTGTATTTCCTCATTTGTAAGATCTATGACGTCAGTGACTGAATTACCCGACACAGAGCGCTGATGCACCTTTCCAGTTGATTCTGCCTGTGAAGACAATTTCGTTTAAGTGCATTATCACTTGGATTATACATTATCAATGCATGCCGTACCACTGTACTGAACTTCGGTGCAAAAATTTGATAATGTATTTATGTAGTAATCCTTACACATGTTCAGGAATGGTGTGCAAGTTAATGGAGCCTCAAAATGCTTGGCATGCTTTCGCCAATTNCGTGATACTGTATTTTTGAAGTCCCGCTCCTCACAAACCGGAGGCAGTCGTGCGTAAAACGCCCCATTGAGATGCACGTCCGACAATGGTTTCCGCGTGTCTACCCTAAACAGCTCAGCACAATTCCGCACCATTAGCAGTCGCCAGTCATAGCTGTTTGTACGACAGGTTCAGAGGCAATGGCACTGGCTGCTGGGCAGACACTCCCATTTCATAATTTCATGTCGGTGCAGTGTAACAACAAAACAACAATATCCATGTTTGCAGAGTAAAAAAGCAAATTTTTTCACTCCAGCTTGACTGTGCACCAAGACATCAGCCGCAGCTCATCCATGTTGTCATTCGACGGCTTATCGCTGAAGCTTTGGAATTTCAGAGCTTGTAGCTAACAACACATTTTAAACCAGTGGTTTTCAATCTTTTTCATGCAGCGACCCATTTTGCAACCCAATTTAACCTAACGACTCCTTTCCGAAAATTTCCAGTCAGACATATGAAATGCAGTTGTGTTTTCACAACAGAAAATAACAATGAATATTTCATCAGAAGTTCGTGGTCAATGAATCTACCTTTTAATACAGTAAGCAAAGGTTTTCACGTGAACATTATTAGAAGCAAAAAGCTTTCACCTGAATATTATCACCTCTTCAGTTTTTTAGTAGCATAACGAGACAACACCTTTAATTATTGTTGTCAAAGCTGATGCGGTGAGACATATTTAACAATCTTTAAATACGACGTCTCGGATCCTTAGCCATACGAGACGCGGGGCAGGGAGGACAACTGCCCTTCACGCAGCTGAACCGCACTAATTTTAGATAAAGAGCTGAGTGTGAGCCGCTTGAATGTTTGTAAAATGTTCAGAAAGCAGGTTTAATAGCAAAAAGACTTTTTTTGACTTTGGCAGTAGGGCAAGAGAGACCTTTTTTTGGCGTTCGGACGGTTTTGAAGACAAGATGGAGATTACAACGAAAGCTGGGTAAAATTTCCGGGAAGTTGAAAGAGGTGCACGACTTTACTCCAGTCGTTCAAATATTTTCACAACAGTAGGGTAGGTACTCTTTTGCTCACACCCAATAAATGGGCTCTCGCTCTTCTCTGTTTATGAGTACGTTTTCAAGTGGGAACTTCATCGGTTTCCTTCAACAGTTAGAAAAGGTAGATATTTTGTGCATCTACCAACTGCTAAAAAACCTGAATAGCTGATAAGCGCGTGCAAGCATGCACCCACTCGGTTTGGTGACATTTAATCACGCGACGATTTATTATTGACATTTAATCACTAGATAGTTAATCACGCAGACAAGCAATTAAACACCCTGTCATTTAAACACTTAGACACATTATCACTATACAGGTCAACACGTAACACGGCAAAAGTAATTTAAAATCTCACTGAGCTAGTATCCAGCTAAAACCCTAAACTTTATCCTAAAACCGTTGTTATATGTCTGTACACCCACTCTTTTATGGCACCGCCTCAACAAAACTGCAACGTACGAAGAAAAGCAAGCCTAAAATTACAGTTACAAGTACTTTTGAGGACGTCACTCAGTGATTTTTTTTCAAAACACAATGTTTTTTGGTTATGCAAGCGAAAAAGTCAAATGGTAAACAATGTAGTGGGTGTACCACAGACAAAAACGGAAGGTGAACTCAATGCAACGATCCGAGTAGTTTGATGTAAGCGAAAATAACAGTGCTGTAAATTTGCAAAAACTTCCCAAATAATCTGTATTATCGATAGGAGTGATGAATTCTCAAAACTTAAATTATACTGCAAAAACCGGGAATATAACAACCATTTAAATGCGAAACTGCTCGTGGATATACTTTACATCATGTAGATCAAAACACAAGAAGCAACACCTTTTGAAATCAAAATGCAGAAAATACACAGGGCAACTCCTTTAATGCCCTATTCATGGTACAAATGCAACTTAAAACATAGGCGGAGCCAGGGGGCCATGCTCCCCAAATATTTTGAAATATCCAGTCATTTTTTGTGCTTTGAGAGGCTGTATTCCAAATGTGAAATGCTGTTGCTCGCCTAAAATCAAAAATTTTGCCGCCCTCCCTAATTCCGGGCTGGCTACGCCACTGACTTAAACACAAACAACTATTTGCCGTCTTAACAACTAGCCAGTTTCGAATTGTAACCGATCAAAATCGATGCATTCACCAGGAAAACATACGAAGAAAACACTGCTCGGTCACGTTTAGCGCTGCACGAAGGTATTGCCAGTCAATAGTACTTTCACTGCGTTTATTGTTTCAAAACATTTGCAACTTACTTTAGTGCTTTCTGTGTTCTGTAAGTTCTCCAGCAATCTGCATAAACACAAGCTTAAATTTCCACGCGAACGCTGCTCAATGAACAGCACATGCAAATTAAGTCCGCCACAGAAGAGCAGCAGTATTGCAAGATGACAGTAATTTAACACACTCAAGAAAACGAAACACACTGAGTAAAACCACACAAGACCCCAGGCTTGTCTAGGGACAGAATCATACTGCTGAAAATAAATACAGTAGAATTCGCCCACAACGACAGTTCGCCGATAANGACACTTTTTCATCAGTCTGGGCAGAATTTCTATCTTTTACGTGCATTCGATTCGGCTTTTACGACTTCGGCTATATCGTCACTTCGCCTATAGCGACGCCTTTTCGTCGGTCCCCGCAGACTATTTTGTTCGTTTACACGGGTGGGCAATTAATTTGGCCCGGGGGCCACTTTGAGAAGTCCGCATTTAGTAGATGGCCGTACCTTCTAATTGAAATAAAAGAAAGTCTTGGTTAAGTTAAGTCTCAGCACTATCATTTACTGTGATAAGTGCCATGACTGTGAATGTGGTCTCAAATCAAACAGTCACAATGAATGTGGTCTCATATGAACGTGGTCTCAAATGAATGTGGTTTCAAAATAACGTGGTCTCCAATGATCGTGGTCTCAAATGAATAAGTCTAAAATGAATGTGGTCTCAAATGTCGTGATCTCAAATGAGTTGGTCTTAAAGTCATGGGACCGTGTTAAACGGATCAGAGATTTTTGCAATCCTAAACCAACATTTTTATTGTGTAGTCCAGTCCGATCCTAATCCGATAGTACTGTCCAAATATTATATCCGATCCAATCTATATCCGAAGAAACCCTCTGATTAAACATATGATTGCACTGATCAACGCAGTTTGGATATCCAGATCTGATGTGGGAGAGTTTTTTCGAAATCCAGTCCGAAACGGATGCGGTTCTGAATTGCAAAATCCGGTTGGATCGCGGTGTGGAAACCGGATCGCGTTCAACACCGATAGGAATGCAGTTAAGCAGCGAATCGTTGAGCCGTAACATGTGTGATGAAACAACAGCACCAAGGATTGCTCTGTCAGTAGCGAAGGAGGCAAATCGTCACATGAGTTGCATTAGGGACTGTTTCGACTGTAGTCAGTTTGATAGATAGTCTTGCTTAGAAAAGAAGCAATATCGCATTACAGAAAAAGTATGACATCATTGTTTCGTTCAGTATCCAAAATGTCACAATAGTGGCAGTGGCAAAAGTGGCAGAGATTTTGATATCCCAACAAACGACGTTGAATACAATTTTCATAAAGACAAAAATTTTGTGACTATGGGGCAGGACGCAGCAACGAAACAGCGGCTATCCTCATGGAAGAACACTTTCAACCCTTGCCATGCTCAGGCATTGCACTGAAAGCCATTTTAGGGACGATTGTAGTACACACTTTTTCTCCGGTCAAAAAGAAGTGACGTTATAGAACAGGGGTCGCCAAACCTGCTTTATGTATGAGCCGCATATCGTAAAACCCAAGTTACAAAGAGCCGCAACATAAAAACCTAAAAACACGAATTTGTTTGCAAGCTATACTTCTGTGACATCATATTTCTATTTGGAACGATTTGCAAAAGTAATACTGTACGGCAAGCTAGAAACCACAGTACCATTTCACAATATTTCTACACTTTGCAATAGAAATAAAAAATGAAGAACAATTACATAATTTTTCGGAAAGCTCAAAAAGCCGCATGCGGCTCGCGAGCAGCAGTTTGCCCCCCCGGCGGAACTACACTTTGCTATTGATTGGAAGTTCTGTGCTTTTCGTGAAACGTGGGCTTTTTGTGCTTAGTAGCGACTTTGGCCTAAGACACCGACTCCCGAAGCAAGTCATCTACAAAACTTACGCACATATGACGTGGATCCTGCTGTCGACCATATCTTGAGAGACTTGTTGACGTATGCAGCTGATAACGTAAACGCTAGAGTCTTTCTGCGCGTTTAAAAATGTTTGGATTTTGTCATTTAACGCTGAATGAATTGCGACTGCGGCAGCAGTTTTGTGCACTGTTTGCATCCCAAAAACGATTCGGTATTTAGTTGGCTATTTAGAGTTAAAAAATAATTCGCAAAAATGATGAAGATAACATTCTAATATCTGAAGTTACACATGTCCTCTAAACAAACTTGCATGTTTTACCTAATCATCTACACAATGTGTTAAAATAGTCGCCTAGTTGCGAAATCGAAGCCACAATCGGTTATCACCACTGCTCAGCAGTAAAGTTATGAAATGCTTGTCGTCGCAGATTAAATTTATTTATTGGCAAATTCACTGATAAAACTTCCCATGTTGTGGAGCGCGCAAGGACTCGCTTCCAGGGTTGATAGAAATCATGATTTTTTTATCAAAAAAGTAGGATTTTTTTATTTAAATCTGTTTTTTTCAATTGAAATCAGATTTTTTTTATTTTTATGATTTTTTTATTTAATGTGTAGAGGGTAGTCACCTAGCAAGTCACCTTAGGTAGTCGCCTTCTTCTAGTACAGCAACTAGAATCCTGCTGAACTTTCATTCAAACTTACTTTGCACTTGTGCATCACGCTTGAAACAAATCAGTTCATAACACTAGTACCTGTGTACAAAACGAATTACTTATTGGAATGACAATATTGAAAGCATCAGTTCATCAACTTCATTAAAACTTATGGCATGTTAAGAAGCTTGTACAAAAATACATACTTGACAGTTTTTTTGGTGCGAGGTCTATTGTTAAAATTTTTATATTGCAGCGCAGCTTTCACTAGTTCAGCTTCTGCAAAAGCATCTTACAGCGTCAAACGGTAAAAACCTAGGTGTTATTATGAATCTGAATCAAAAATTGTTTTTAAAACTACTATTTCTACAGTCAACAAGCTACATATTCGCTGGAATTTAGATGTAATTTTTAAATAATGCCAGGCCCGTAGCCATGGGGGCTTTCAGGGCAGTGTCCTAAATTTTATTGAGCCCCCCAAATTATGTTGCGCCCAGAAAGTTTGTTTTAAACATACTGTATACCGTAATGAAAACAAAAATCTTGCTCCCTAACAATTTATTTTGCCCCACATACCTCAAAATCTAGCTACAGGCCTGCTTTATGCTAGCCTATACTTTCAAACTTGTGGCATTTTGACAGTTCTGAGTCTCCAAATATTAGTGATTTCAGTCACATATCTGCAGTTAGTTGACATAGAATCTGTGACCTCACAGTTGCTATGATTGATAAAACTTTAATTGCTTTTATAACTTGTGGTGTCAAAATAAGTCTCTGCCTTCTTTAATAATGAGTGAAACCGATTAGAATACCAATTAAACACGTCATACAGATCACAGAAAGCTTCAAAATTCCATATGTTTTTTGCTTCATTTTTTTATTTTTCACTGGTTTCAGTGAAATGATTTAAATCAATCAACACTGACTAGAAATAGCTGAACTTTCAAACTTCTTTGCGCTTATGCAACATTCCTTAATTTCAGTTCATGACACCAGTACCGGTGTATGAAATGAATATTTATTGAAATGCCAATACTGAAACCGTCAGTTTACTAATTTCATTGACACTCATGACACTCATGACATACATGCATACAATGTTAAAAACCTATAATTATGATATATTTGTTTCATGAATCAAAAATATGTTCAACTACTATGTTCACAGTCAACAGCCTTTTTGATGGTTTTTAAATGCAACTTTCACTTTATGCCAGTCTACACTTTCAGATTTGTCTTTCTTTCAGTTATGACCTCTGAATCTGCAAGGGTGAGTGATCTCAGTCCACATGTCATTTTTGCAGTTAAATGACATATACAGAATCTGTGGCCTTACAGTTGCTATGATTGATAAAATTTCAATTGCTTTTAACTTGTGTCATCATAAGAGCTCTGCCTTCTACACTAATACTGTATAGGCTATGTGATAACCTATTAGAATGCTAATTGAATGTGTCATCGACATCACACAAGCTCTGAATTTTGTTGCTGGATTTAAATCACTGATTTAAATCAATCAACCCTGCTCGCGCTCCCCTAGAAATTTATTGACGCTCCCCTGAGGAGGCGTGCCACCCTGGTTAAGAACCAATGATTTTGCCAATCTAGCGTAAAAGCTTGATATCGTTTTTTAAATCCATTAGTGTACTAACAAAATCCCACCGACAGGAAAAATTCCAATTTCGTTTCATTTTAGTCACATGCGCTTTATCGAGTAAGCAGATTGCAAGCAGTCTGTAAGTAATGGTAGTTTCAATGCCCTCGGCACTTACAAAATAAAAAGCATCTTCATACTTACGTTATATTTTGCTGCTAACTCTTCCCAGTGGAGCTGAATAAATTCAAATTTACTGTAGGATAGGGTGGCAATTAAAATCAAATGAAAGTTGAAACATTTTGAGACAATGCGTAGGTCGGGCTCTGATTACTTGACAATATTTTTTACTCGCCGGCAAGTTAATGGAAAATAATTGATGAAAACGTTAAGGCTCCGTGCAGTTGTGATTGAACAGTCATAATAAATACTTAATCATTCAAAATAAATAATATCTACAATGAATGTTACCTGTTGTTAAACAGTGACCATGGCGTAATTGCGTAGCAAAAAAACACTTTGAAACTGAATTGCTTCTCAGCCAAGTTTGAGCTTCAAGGCATATAACAGGGGTGACCAAACTGCGGCTCTTCGAACCTTTGCATGCGGCTCTGAGCTTTTGCGAAGTGTAGAAATATTGTAAAATGGTGCTGTGGTAGCTAGCGTGCCGTACAGTATTATGTTTGCAAATCATCCCTAAAAGGATTATGTCACAGAAGCGTAGATTGCAAATAAATTCCTGTTTTTAGATTTTTATTCTGTGACTCTTTGTAACTTGGTTTTACGATATGCGGCTCATACACAGAGCAGGTTTGGCCACTCCTGGCATATAAAATGCATATCACCACCATAATCACGCATTTAGTTTTAAAACTGTACAAAAACAAAGATCTGCGATGTTCATTTAAGGCTACGGATGATGCTGGATAAGTTATACAGTAAACCTCAGTTAATCCGGACTCGATTTGACCGACGATTTTATCCGGTTTAGGCGAAGATCGGGATTAACCGAAGGTGGATGTTTCTAGCCTGACGTCATCTAAGTACTGAGATATCGGTGAAAATCACTTAAATTGAACACATTTACGACCCAACAGCAAATTTTTGCAGAAGCAAAACGTAATTATTGATGCTTTTACAATGGTACATCAGAGTAGTTACCGCTATATCCAAGCAGTTATGAACAATCTTAAATTAAGTTCATAATTTTAGATTGCTTGGCTGCAAAGAAATCTTGGGTTTTGGACGGATGCAGATTTTTCTACGACTGGTCCATAAGCAGTCATTCTATTTAGAGTGCCATGCTCTCCAGACATCTTACCGAATACAATACACTCAGGGATGATGTTCTACACAAGCACACTCAACACTGATCAATAGACTGAAACCGTGATGTGGCGGTGTGCCTTGAGGGTTACGTTAAACATCAGTCATGCCCGCGTGTGACGTAATAATCGTCTCTACGGTTGGTCGAATTTCGCACGCAGTTGCGGCCTTAGTCATCATAATTCTACACGCTCATTGGTTATTTTGAGCACGCTTGTGTTGCGTCTGAAAGCTACCGAATCTTTCCTAGAGACAAAAATCCGGATTACGAGATGTGAAATGAGCAGATTTTATCTGGTATTGGCGAAGATCCGGATTAAAAAGTCCGGATAAACTGAACATTTTTATAAAGAAAAATGTCAGAAATCATTCGTACCACCAGTTTTATCCGGTTTTGGCGAAGATCCGGATTAACCGAGGTTTACTGTATTTATAGCACGCCAGAGTTATCAGGGAGAATTTTTTGCGATGGTCTGGAAATGAAGCTTACATCATCATTAGGTTGGATACAGCAAGTTGGTGCACCAGAAACAGCTACGAAAAGCTTACTCCTTGTTTTTATTTGCGGTTAGTGACCACACGCGGTCAGGTACAAGTTTGTCACCAGTTTCCACACAGGGCCTAAACCTCAGATAAAGGTCAACCATGATATGAATTCTCTAGCATTTTCACTATACACAACGTTTGATTAATCACGGGCAGTTGGTAAACCATACTGGTTTGATCAGGCTCGACTAAAAGCTCAAATAGGATAGGTTAGGACAGTTTCGCTCAAATAGGACAGTTTCGTTGATTTGCACTGAAGTTTGGCTTAAATATCAAAAGCTTGATTAACCTGAAAAATTTTGGTGCGACTTTTCAGAACTGGATGAGGGCAATTGCCCCCATTGCTTCCTACTCGCTACGCGCCTGAGTGGAATCAATCAATGCTTTTTAAATTCCCCACGTTAAATGAGATGGCATTCTGGTGGTAGTTAAGCACGCCCTGGAAAAGAGGTCTCCCTCAAAGATAATTCAAAGCCAATTGCTTCAAAGAAACCAATTGCAGGGGATTGTAAGACAGGAAAGACCAAAAGGTCGACCGCCCTGTCTTGATATGGAAAGAAAAGTCATGTGATAAATAACGCTATATATAGCCTATCCTTTGCAGGAGGAGTGATTGCTGCCTGTCTGCACACACAGTAACCACAATGCAAAGTTTCTCTTTCACAATATATATGCTTTGCAACAGTTGAGCACAGTGGTGCCACTCCAAGTGATTTTCCACTAGATCTAGTGTTTTTTCATTTCATCTAGTGTTCTAGTGTGTTTTTATGGCTATCTAGTGTTTTTTAATGTCTGAGCTGATTGTAATTAATTGCACGATTTTGTGTAATTGTAACTGTAAGTGAGACCTTTCACTTTAGTGCAATTGTAGTTTTCTAAAATTCTATGTAATTAAATCTTAAATTACACAAGACAATATAATATGTTTTGAGCCAAACCGCTGCGAAGTCACTAGGTAATCTATTAAAACTTTCAGTGACCTGTACAAACACAAGCGCTGCTGGTATCTTCCGCTTTCTTTATCTCTGGTTTACAATGAGTTGCACAATGTCTATGATTGGCACTGCAACATATTTTCTGGGCATTTTTATTGTGTGCAAGTTTGCTTTTGTAATCTCGTGTTTTTTTTGTACATCTAGTGTTTTTATCATGAAATCTGGTACTTTTCCGTAACAGCAGAGTGGCAACACTGGTTGAGCACAATATTTTATTGTTGTTATCCTGTGGGCTGGTTCTGCAATGCGAAAAAAGAAAGTCACAGCGTGACAAAATGCATAGGATAAGTCTGAGGCAATCGTTCGCTGCAGAAAGACATAAAACCTCTTAACACTTCAAACAATTGAAGATAATATACCACAAACTTCTATTTGACAACCTGAACACAATCAAGACAGAAAGCGCCTGGCGAAATGAGAGCTACCATTTGCATAATACTCACTTTGTTCGAGAATGAGGGGAACAGATGGCTTTTCCTCCGTTAGTTCGTTTTTCCGTTTGTGGCATTTGCTGCGTGAAAAAAATGCAACGAAATATAAGGGCACTTGGTAACACACTTTATGACATCCGATCTACAACACAAAGAAACAAACGCACATTGCCTTTCTCATTTACAGCAGCTGTAGCATCACCACATCGCGACTGCTTGTCCCCAGAAAGTCCTTCAGTTTGCACGGACACGTCAACTTTGTCTTTAATGACCATTCTTTTCATTTGTTCATGCTGGTGGTTCACCTTTTTCACCTGTTTGCAAACTTTTATCAGTGCGTCAATGAAAAGTTTTTTTTCCAATAACTGCACATGCACAACGGGTACCTTACACGTTTTCTGAATTAGAGAAGTTCACAAAACACAATCATTTCGAAAGGTAGCCTGTCAACAAACAAAAACTTCCCAGCATTAATAACGCATATTCAATAAAACACTAAAACCACTGAAAATTTTGTTCCTACGCATAATAGCACCTGCACAACAGTGAACCTGCGCAACTTCCCAGTGCTTCTGCACCACACACAAATTGTTTAAGTGTTTCTTATTTCAATATGGCCCACCAGGTGATGTTCTTTGTTTGATCATCACAGGGAAAATCCACATGGTACGCTGGTCACAGAAATGTGCGTTGACAGTGGTGAGGACATGGTCCAATATTTTCTGGCCCAAGACTGTGTACCACCAACCACACTTAGCACCATTACTGCATGTACGAAAGTGACAAAACTTGAAAAAGTGTTCTATATTCCAACAACGACGTTGACTACAGCTTCGAAAATAACAGAAAAAGTATTTTATTACTTTTTCTTATCAGGGTATACACGAAAATACCATACAGCAAGCAGCAATCCTAATCGAAGAAAACTTCTAACTAATCAGCCATTTCAGGAACGAAACTTCACCTCTAACGACAGTTGGCCTACAAGGCTTTTTCTCCGTTCCTATGAAGTGATGTTGTACTGTAGTCAAATTCTACTGCACCAACTAACTGAACTGCCCATAGCCCACATAAGCAATAACATACAGCTTTTGTCTCACTCATACATAACAAAAAATTCGTGAAAACCGAGACGAAACTCTGGTAGCACAAATTTGTGATCCACGTTGGGTACCATTTTAGAATACAGTACTCCAAACTACGATGGGCACCAGTTTGCATTGGAAAATTTACGCTGGGATCTAGTAATAAAGCATACCAGTGGCTGTTGTGTGAGTAACAAATTTGGTTAACATGTTTATGAAGCAAGGTTGATATAATTTTGACCAGTCCAAAAACCCATTTCTTTTCAAAAAACTGACCATGTTTCTCCATACTCAAATATTAAGTCAAAATTTGCAGTTGCAAAGCTTCAAAGACAGTCTCAACATGTCATTAAGTAGGGCGTGGCTTTGACATAATAATCTTAACATTGAATGAGTTTAATGCTGAAATTATGAAGGTAAAATCACTTTAACAAGTATTTTCAATCAACAGCTTGATCAAGCCTTTCTCAAACACAAAGACCGGTGACAAAAATATGCAATAATGTTTTGAAGATCAATAGTCTTGAAACATTAGACTTCCTCTTCGGTGCTATGGTCTGATTGGTAAAAGATGTAAACCTTCGCAAGTTTCTCGTTCTTGTTTGATCAGAATAAGGAATATCACATCAATTGCATTCGTGAACGTTTCAAGACTTAATCTTTCATTGTTATTTGCATAATCATAGTGTCCATCGTTCACAACAGACTACGCTCATAACTGACCCCGCTCACAATGGATTACGTGAAGGTGGTCTGTTATGAAGGGATGTGCTGTAAAAGTGGTCTCTTGTGAACGGGTTCCAGGACTACAGCCTCCTGGACAACTGCCACCTAGGACGATCGTTACCCAGAGCAAACTGCAACCTGGACAACTGACACCTACAACAACTACCATTCATGGCATATTGAATTCTTTGCATTTATTGGCATTAAAGCTATTTTAACTTCACAAGGTTCTAATGTACAACAAAAGTTTCATCGACTTACCAATTCAAAGAATCTTCATCTCAACTTCAATACTTTTGGATGAAAAATGCCGTATCAATGTAATTACATCTTCATAAACATTATTAAGTCAGGGCAAACTTGATTTTTATGAGCCTTTGCAAATTTTCCCAGCAAACTCCCATGCACATTATCGCATGGTATTAATTTCATGCACTCACCAAACCCGTTTACTTCCGTTTATTGTGAATTTTGCACATTATAGTACTTTAGCTCTTGATTTGTGAGTTACATGGCAGCAACAGCAATGTTCCAACTATCGTTTGCTGCACTAGGTTGAAGCAAAATACCGTAGCACAGATGTTCTTAACCGTCGTGCCACGCGAACTCCAGCATATGCCGCAACGCGATCTTCCAAACTGCATTTGATAGCTTGCATGTGATGTGTAAAACGTATTATCATAGGTGGCAGTTGTTTTGGTGGAATAGCGGCGTAAAGCTAAAAAAAGGTGGGGAACTCACCCAAAAAACAAGCCATTTTCAATAGCGCTTCTACCTCATAAATCAGTGCTTAATGAAGTAAAAACTCTCCACATGTGAGTGAGGAAAACAAGGAAGTAATCGCAAATTTTTAATCAGCAATCGATTTCACGCAACACTACGTATCGTCAGCCCTTGAAGTATTCACCTTCATTGCATTACATACGAAAACATGAAGAAACTGTGGGAATCTGTTCCCATGCGTTTCCGCCCCACTCAACCCCTGGCGTGGCAGTTATCCGGGGGCAATTGTCCGAGGGCAGTTGACAAGGGCGACACTTGCCGTGGGCGGGACTTGCAGCGGGC
>JGI24158J21664_10004839_pt1 | contig 17437 bp, 13 predicted proteins | sample Ectturendosymbi3_FD_21664 | JGI IMG/M metagenome (IMG submission 21664)
GTTGGTCTGTGAAAGACCCATAGCATGATGTGTTCGAAACTGGTGGAAGTACATGCAAAAAAGTAAATTAGGTTGAGACATGAAAATTTGTTATCTTTATGAACTTTTGTGAATTCCACCTCATAAGGTGTGCATTGCCCAAACTGCACAAATTCCTTTACGATAGTATCTGGCAATCTGTTGCAGAGAATCGATGAAAAAAGGAAAAAGAAAATGATTTCAAACATGTAGTAATGATAATGCTTGTTTTGAGTTAACACAAAAAAAACACACCTTTTACAAAGTCACAAGAGCGTCGACTGAATATTTCTGTGATATTTTTGTGAATTCTTGCCCATAAGGTGTGTTTTGCTCTAACTGGACAAACTCCTTCAAGATAATTCCCGGCAATCTGCTGCAGAGAATCGATCAAAAGAAGGAAAAACAAAGCGATTTCAAACATGTAGTAGCTGCAACACTTGTTTTTGGTTAACACACCTTTTACAAGCAACAACAGAGTTTTTAATGAAAAACTAACTCAGTTTTTTTGAGGAAAATGTTAGGTATCCGGTATGGACCTGCAGAGACCCGATTTCTCTGATTCAAGGGACCCAATTTTTCTGATTCTAGGGACCCGATTTTCAATTCTAGGGTCCCGAATCGGATCCCTAAAGCACCTCAAAAATACCCTGGACTATCGTGCTATTGAATTCTCTCACTAGCGTAACTGGGTTAAGTACTGCTACGCACAACCATAACGCTTGCAGACAAACGTCTTTCACACAGTAGCAACGTTTAATGTGCTATACAANAAAAACCAAAATGCCTGCTNCGCTTTCCTTTCAGCAGTGAGTTTGGGCAAAAGATTCGAAAGTGTTCCTTGCACACAGGAGCTCAACACTTCCAGCACACGAACCTCGTCTTGTTTCGGTGCAGTGGACCGCAAATTTGGCAAGGTTTTCTTGCTGTCAGTGGTTCATGGACTTGCGCCGGTTATCGTCAATATCGTTAATGTCAATTCACGAAATGTTGGCGTACTGTAGATGGCAGAACGCATGGTGTGAGGCAATATCGTGTTGCTTTCCTAGGCCATGTTGCTTTGGTCACAGCGAGATATTTCAAGAAATTTCCAAAAATGAAAGCTCCTGCTCAGACCTGTGAATTTGAAAATCTTTGGAAATGAATGCAGGCTCGGACGTTTTTCAAATGCAAGCTCTGGCGTTTTTCAAAATTCTGCGGTTTTGCATGACAACAACTGGAACAAATTTCTTATACAAATAGATCACAAGTTTTGCAGCCAAAACTCAGCTCGCCTTCTTCCCTAGGGAAAATGCTGAAAAGAAAGGTTTCTGGTGCTTGGCAACCTATTACCGAACGTTAAACTATATTACGCCGGTCACTCTGCTTCTGGCACCACACGAACATGTCAAAACGTAATTTCCGCAGACTGACAAAGTTGTCTTAGACTGGCTTCTTGTTAGCTTTCAGGTGTACTTTGCCCGCTCCTGGCAACCCACGCCCCTAACTTCATACATACAATACTTATGCAGATTTTGTGAATGCTGCTCGAAAGACCACATCAAAAAATCAGCTATTGGAAGGCAAAACACCTTGGAACGGTCATTTGTTGCATGTTCACACCACGCCTCAAGTTCATTGGCCATATGCGGGCAAAATAGACCTGAGTAGAGTTAAATTGATTAGACTTTTATTGGCTGGAATGTTCTCTACTCATTTCGAATTTTACCAATATCACGCAAACAGCCTGTATAATTGCAATAAAACAGAATATATTTTACGCTGATTACTAGCAAAAAAAGCGCAGTGCAGACAAACAACATTTTCAAGATTACGTCATTTCACTTTTTTATCCAACAGATGATGTGGAACAAAACAAGTGGCGATAAATTTTCCGAAGCATTGGAGAGAATGACGAAACGGCAAAGATGCAAAGGAATATCTGGAAACCTTCCTAACGTAAGGATNTTAGCAAGAACGTGAAACTTTGTTTATGAAGCTTTCAACTTTAATGTGAAAAGTAAAGTGAGGGTGANTAAAGAAGTAGAGAAGAAAGTAAGCAAGGAAAATGAAGAAAGATAGAAACAAAAAGAGATAAGCAAAAAGCATCATTATCAAAANACAGCCAAAATAATTTGAATCCAGTTAAGCTTGAAAGAAATAAACATTGAAAAACGGCAAATAGCATTGTTGGGATTCAAAANANAAAAANTATGTGAAATAATCAGTAACAAAAAAACAACAAAGTAGCGTTTGATATGAATGTTANTCGAAAATCGGAATACGCTATTATTNACTTGGGTGACAGTTCGAGTGATGGCACTCATTGGGTTTGGTGTTTTGAACGTGGAAACAATAAATGGTATTTTGATAGTTTTGGACTGCCACCACCAACTGAGCTGAACAATNATCTGCAAGGCGATGTGTTCTNTCCAAAAGAACAGATACAGCCTCGACAAGAGGTGTTTTGTGGTCATCTTTNTTTACACGTTTCAAAGCNGCAACGGAAAACATCTCCAAGAAATAGTAAACAGTTTTTGGTGGTGATATGATAAAGAAAGATGCCTGTCGATAAATTTGGTCGAACACCAACAACAACAAGTCAAAATATTACAAACGTGAGCGGAGTTTCGCTCGGCTACGTAAAGAACAACGTTTTACGAAAAGGTCGAGCAAGTGATATGAATCAAAAAAACATTTCGAATCTTGGCTCAGAACAGGGTCCAAACGATGCAATGAGGCGTAAATATGTTAATGAAAAATTTATTCGAAAAGGTGCTGTGCAATGGCCTGAAGAAAAAGTATTTGTGCATTTTGTAGCAAACACTAAACTACCGCTTGAAGGAGGTGTAATGATGGGGGCATTGATATAAATGAACATTCAATAAGGAAACCCAAATCAGATGCATGAAGACGAGCTGGTTCCAAAACAATGGGTTGAAAACAAATTTTAAAGTCGTGACAGCCCAGCATTAACTATGGCTAGATATTTAAATATGGATGGAAATCAAATTTCATATCTGAAAGAACCAGATCATGACCACATGGCGGCAACAAAAATATGCCGATACGAAATTGCCATTTTTGGGGGGAACTATACAGGGGTTATACGGATGGCTGGAAACAGAATTGTACGTCTAGGCGAACCCATTCACCAAAATGACGCCGCTCGTCTTTCTTCTGGAAACGAATTCTATCTGAGGCGCGATGGGAGTAATTGGATGCGAAATGATTTATATTTGGGCGGTTTTAGAGTAGGAGGTATGCCAAACCCCGGGACAGAACAGGACGGCGTGAATTTGAGAACACTTCAGGCTTCGGAAGCACGGCTTTTAGAACAAACAACCGATGCTGCTGACACCACTGTAAGCGACGCGGTAAAAACCAAGCAAACATTTTGAATCGAAAAATTCGAGTGAAAAGCTTGAACTTATCGCCAGATGGTTCTTCAGAAAAAAGTTAGAATATGGATGGAAATGAAATTGTTGGGTTGTCAGACGTTGAAACTGAAAGCGAGGCAGTTAATCTTCGAACAGTGAACGGGAAAATTCTGAGATGTTAAGGTAAATCATCTCTTGGAGGCTCTAAAATATCTTAGGATTGACGGTGAAAACAGATGGTTTCGAACCTTCAAATGAACTGTCACAAAATTGTTGATGTGGCTGATGCGGTTTCGCCAGCAGATGGTGTGGACAAGAAAGTTTTGGACAATGCTGTAAGTTCTTAAGCTCGAGATTTAACAACTGAAAGTCAAAGATATACTGATAATTTAATACTTCAAACAAATGAAAACCGAGGTGCTGAAATTGAGCAACTAAGATTTCGTTTGGATATGGAGACATTTGGAGTTGATTCTGTGGGAAGCGCAATGCAGTGTTTGAACATGAATCAACAATCAATTTCAAATTTAGTTTGATCTCTGATGATACGTGTTTAAGACCGTGTGGAAAGTAAAACAAACACTGAGAGTGATTGAAAAGCCGAGAAGGAAGAAAAACGTACGTATTGTAAAGGAAGAGTAATAGACACAGGGAGATAAGCAAGAAGCAAGATCTCACCATGAGCATACAGTCAAAGATTTGCATCTGGGTGTGCTTGAAAGAAATTAAACAACAAAAAATTGTTTGGTTGGGATTGACAGTGCAAGAAATGTGCAAAAAACTTAACTGATGAAATGAGCGTTCAATACGAATCAGACCAAGAAAAAAGCATAGTGTTCATAAAATTTGAATTGAGATGTCATTTATTGTCAACTTCATTATAAAGTTTTAATTTTTCATATTAAATTAAGTGGAAGTGGGCTGCAGCTGTTTACGTTATTTGCAATCATGCTGTAGCTTAACAGCAGTTATCTTTGTAACAGTCAGAATCTCACAGCCACGGTCTGAAACTCGTATCAACACGATTCTGACTAAAATCCTTTTGCCTGAAACACAGCAGCACGGACTGACTTAGCTTTTCTAGAGCTAGAAGGACGTGTTAGGTATGACAAGCGAGCATTCACGTTCTGTCAAAATGTCTGACCATCGTGTTGTGTCATAATACAATCAGTTTTGTATTAATTCATGGTTCTGCTAGCGCAACACTCCTCACTTGATGCATTAAATCAGTGGTCTGAAGATGGGCACGCCTTCCCAGGGGGGCGTCAATAAATATCCAGGGGAATGGGAGCCCTGACGCGTTCTGCAACATGGACATTTTGATCAATAAATCAACCAATAAATACTACACATTGCTTTTAAAAACTATTTCATGTCAGAGGGTCTTCGAACAACGGACAATTACTTCATAGGGTGTTATAAAGGAAAGGCTAAGAACCACTGCATTAGATTATAGCGCTATTTTGATGTATCTTAGAGTTTTTCGCGGGTTAAAATTTTTTGTCCATTTCCGTCCGCACCCGCAGGAATGTGAGAATTCTTGATCGATCCCACCCTGCACCAGTAGACTTCTAACGCGCACGCGTCACGCACCCTTTAAACTCGTGCCAGGCCCATCCTGCAGTCTTTCCGCTCCAAACCTGCACCAGTCACTGTGTGTCTGAAAACCATTAAAAACTCTCGCAACCTCTTTTGTCGCTAATGGCAATTCATTCATTGGTTCATTTCAAAGCCAAGGGAAGCTTGCAAAAAGAGACTGTAAAGTGTGAAAACTTTTGGTCAACCTTGAGTGCTTCTTTCTTAGCTTTAGAGCACCGTTAAAAAGAGTATGTCGTCTTCTGCTATTCACGACATGTCCGACCATATAAAACACTCTTTAGCAGGGCGAATTATCAAAAAACGTCTTTCGTACCAACTCACTGAGAGTTGGAAAACGTCTTTCGTGCAAACTCACTGAAAGTTGGAANCTAATCCACTGCTGTTGCGATCGGAAAGCCCGAGCGGCATGTGCGCAAAGATTCGCACCGCGGCAGCAANCAACAACAGAGATCATGCGTCGCAATCTCTATTGTTATTGCTTCCTCGCGCCACGCCTATATAATTTTGTTCTTCGCGCACATCCCGTTCGTGGTGAATCACACAATCAACGCAACGGCACCGGAGAGGTTGCAACGCCAACCTTAATAATTTTTAACTAGATCTAGTGATTTTTGGACTTCCATAATGACTGCGTGATTTCGCACTGTAATCTGGTTATTTACTGGAAAGTATCTTTTCAGAGATCAGTTGTCTTGTTTGTAAGTATGGAGCTACGTTTTCTCTATAAATAATTGATTGATTGAATTATTCTATGAAGATTTGAACCAACAGAACAAGCTTTTCTAGTCTTAGTCTTACGGTCTTCAATTATGTGGTGTTTTTGCTAATGCTAGTCTTCAATTATGTGAATTATGTGGTATTTTTTCTAATGTTTCTAACCCCAAACAACTGCAACCCGCGCCAAACTCGAACCCGCACGCAAAAGTCTGCGCGTTACCGAAACCCAACACGCAAATGCGAGGACCCGCACCGCGCAGCACTACAGCAGATTTGCAGTGGTTGTACGAGGGGGGGGGGCGCAAATAAGAGGCTGAAGAACGTGTAAATCACCAATTTAATTTTTACCAAACAATTTTTGCGTCACCGACAAATTGGCGCTCATAAACGAACCATGCCTGTCACGCCCCAGATACGCCACTGGATTACTCAGCGAAAGCCTGACAGCGAACACCGCTCAGCAACTGACAAACATCCAGTGATTGAATCTATGCACATCATTGTGCCTCAATTAATGGCAGTCAGCAGCGTTTGTGACGGTAGGCAAATCAAGTTCAGTATGTCATCAACTTTATGATGCAGCGTTATTTCATTTTGAAAGAAATATTTATTACTCCTGAACCACTGTTAAGTTTTGGGTGCCTTTTAAAATATCAAGTTTGCACGTATTGCTAATTAGGCAGATGATGGCAATCTTGCCATAAAACAATCACCATTATATTCTACATACCTGCACAAAAACACATCAAAACTCCATCGTGCCCTTTGAGCTGTCAGACCCAGGAGCAATGGACCTGTTGGACCACCCCCTAATAGGGCTTGGCCGCACCGTGCGAGAGCCTGTTGTTAGGTAATCATCGTAGAAAAAACAGCTGAGATAAATGGAACAAGCATTTTTTCTGGAAGGGATGTATTTTCAACAAGATTTGAAGAATGACATTCTGCAAAAATGTAAAGAATTTTTTTGATGAGAGAAGCATTGAGCTTCTCGTGTGGCCGAGATATAGACTAGAATCGAATACAATTAAATTTTGTGGGACATCGACAAAAAATAACTCCTAATAAAGAATAATACAATCGCAATCAAGGTCATTGGAGCAATTATAATTGACGGGTGGTACCGTATAAAAGAAATTACTTTGAACTGCCAAACACTATACTGAAATTGATTTCGAAACGAAGTAAGCATTTTCTAAAGAACAAAAGACGGTCACATTTTACAATAAAACAGCTTTGGCTTCAGTCAATTTGTAATAAAACAGAACAAATTTTGCGTGTTTTGTGCAGTGAGTCAACAGTTATACACAATACTGCAGTTTCAAACAAGAAAATGAATGCCAATTGTAGATGCCTGTTCCAGAATATGCTGAATAATCACATTGTCTGCTAGGTAAGCGATGAATATCCAGCGCTGCAAATCGTGCAACCATATACAGCGACGAAAAAGAGCTGCGTGAGATCAGTTGAAGGGCAGACAATGGAGACAAATGCTGAATCCAGTCATCCACTAACATCTACAGCAACAACAAAAGGAACTACCAACGGATCAACACCATTTCATCCTTGTTTTGCTTTCATTTCATTTGCGGTTATTGTAATGGAAATCTTAACCTTACAGAACAGCTAAATTTGCAACTACTGTTCGATAGTTGGCCCTTAATGATTTATGAAAATGAATGATTTTAACATTTTAACCCCTGTAGGACTATTAACATTTTAACCCCCTGAATTACTGTGAAAACCATTGAAGTGTATACCTTGTCAGGAAAATTGGCTGGTCCAGGGGATGGTTTTGTTGATTTTATGTAGCCTACTTCAAATCAACCTTTTTGTTGAGTGTATATATTGTTGATTGAAAGATATTAAAAACCTGTGTTTCCACGACTTTCTGATTTTTAAACGTCCCTGAAAGCCTGTATATACTGAATAGGGGTACTATACTACCCAGGGTTACCTGATATGTAACAATTTTGTGCACCTTACTGCCTTAAAATTTCGACGTGGTTTTATGTGCAAAACGTGTTTGGCCAAATATGACCACCGAAACCTTATGTGAAGAGTCCTCTTACACCATGACCTGATGTGAAAAAAAACGGATCTAAAACGCTCATGATGTTTTCTACGCACAAAAAAAATTCCTCTCTAAAAATCGCCTGTTTGGGGGTACAGTATATAAGCTTTGTTTGCTATGTGTGCTTCGCTGCGCAGATACGATTTTTTGTGAAAATGATTAAAAATGGACGTCAGGAAGTCAAAAATAGTTTGGTCTGGACATAATGCATGTCGCATGACCCAGGAAAACGTAATTGAATTTGGGATGCATTAAGCCCATGACTTCCCCAGTCGTATAGCGTTTTAAAGTTTCCCGAACAGGGTGTAAGACAATGTAGTTCATAATAAGTCCACCGATTGCTCTAGCTAGAGAGTCAGTGAAGACATCATAGATGCTGAAAGTCACGTACTTTCTGATTAAAAATACAGGTGCCTTCAGTTTTGAAATTTTGCATAGCAGCGTGGCGTCAAGGGGAGTTCCCCGTGACGTCATTGGAACCTGCGACAAAATTTTAAATTCCAATTTTCTCTGGTTTTTAACAAAACGAAAGTACACAACAATCCACATCTTTCGAAGCCTTGATTGACTCTCCTGCGTAATCTGTCGGCGAGTTGTTACGGAACATCAACTCATAAGCCACTACAATGGCTTTCGCGGTCCTTGTGGAGATCCGTGTGTGGCTGCCTCGCCGCCTTTAATTTCAATCTTGGAACGCTGATTGCTGCCACGACAGCGCTGGGCAGCTGGCGCTTGTATTTCACAGTGAGGTTTGAGCGCGCCGTTCTGTTGCTGACACTGCTCTTTGTTTCTGCAGATGGCACCTGCGATTTTATGTTGATTAAAGCCTAACCTAAGAGAGCACACTCGCTTGTTTATTTGTGTCACAGTCGTTCAAGGATGTTGTAGTTCGTTTACTCGCCAAAAATTCGGATGACTGTAGAAATGCAAAATGAAGAACGCTATTGGCCTGTAATGGGTTTATTTGCCGAGGTTTTCGATAAAACAAATGGAAAAAACATTTTCAATTTTGTAAAATCGGACCAACCGTGAATTTATTTGAACATTCCAAAATTTTTTCATTTGGGCTTGTTGAATTTGAATAACACCACCTTGCTTCAGCGCGTTGAGAATAATGACGTAAACACTGAATAGTCTTTTCGAGTAAAGACCAAACCGCTGCGACACCGAAAAGACCTCCGTTATGACTAGGGCAACCAATTTTTTGACCTAAACTTAAAATTTTGACTTTATAATTTACAAATTTTAACTTTATTTTGACCTATAGATTTTCAGCGTTTGCAACTGCAAAATAATTCAGCCTTAGGTCTTATGGTTAACCCAGAAGCATATTCATACGCTGATCCTTCGAAATTTTAAAATATTTGGTTGTTTGACTTGGGGATGATAGCCTATATTGATAAGTACATGAAGTACATTAATAACTACAATAGAGTCAAACCTGAGAACATCACAAAGTTGAAACTTTATATGCATAATGGATTAAGCATTTACCAATCCAAGTACTGCAAGACCACGTTTATTGCCTTACCATGCCTATCCTACATACTATTCGATCGTCCAGTAGTGGGCAAAACAGTATCATCACGCCAGAAGTCGCAACAAACCCAATATCACTGCAGAATTGCAACTAAACTTCCAAAGCATATCAATATCTGTTGTAGTTTCCATAAAATATCGATGAAAAGAAAAAAATATGCTGCAAGAAAATTTGACCTAACGATAAATTTGGCCTAATGATAAATTTTGCTATTTTTTGACCTAATAACTTGGGATTCCCTCAGGGTATGAGCGTGAAATTTGGTTTGTGGACGTTTCATGAACTTTCAAAGCGGCAAAAAAATCTTGACTTTTGGTTGCCCTAGTGATGACGGTTTTTCGTGATTGCCCCAGAACGCTTACTGCGGTTTGACATTGTTGGTTGGTTACAAAAGAAAGTTTGCTGTGGTAGATGAAACGGTATTAGTGTTTCCTTTGATGTTTTCTCCTTGGTGCGAATAAAGTTACAGTATTTGTTTTTGCGCAAATTAAAGTCCATTTGTGAAACGACTCCAACTCTAAAAAGTTACAAAAACGATGAATTAGATAGTGATGTTTTGTAACGCCTTGCAGTAATTACGGCAGTCCTTCGTGTATTTCTGCCGAATTGTGTGTAGCGGCTCGTATTGTCTTTAGTAACTGATTCTTTGTGGAGGATACAGGGTTGAATATGACAAGGTCCACTGTGAAATGCGCCGCGACACAATGAGATGTGTATAAAGTGTTCACAAACAGCAAAGATGTTCAAGACCTCCCTATGAAACCTTAAAGTGAACAATAACAACATAGCGACATCTACTGGTAAAATTCATTACTACTTGAAAGCCTGGGTGAATTAACGTGTTGTCCGCTAAGTTTCAAAATACTGGCTGCAACAGCACCAACACTCACACTGTTAGGTTAGTTTAAACCTAGGGCTTAATAAAACTACAACCACTACTATGAGTAGGCCTTCCATAAGAATCTTACTCCTCCTTGATCCATAATTGCTTTATCTGCCAACATACATTCATATTTTACAGTAAGTTGATATCGAATGCTTTTTCTAACAACTTGTTCAGTGAATGAAATTTGAACCACAATTTATCAGTGAATTTAAGCAAGACCGATAATGAAATGTTGTTAGCTCGATTGGATTTATCAGGGTAGAACCAGGGCTTAACAGTTGGGTTTGACCAGAAATACAAACATATCCGCTTAATGACCGATTTGTGATCTACTTGTTAAAATATTTTTATAAAAATGATTTTCAAATATGAACCTAAAAACTAGATTGTATGTTAGTTTCCAAATGTAAGCTGTATTGCGGGTGTGAGTTTATGCGGCGAATTGGGGACACTGGCCCTTTTTGATTATGTTCATAGAATTTTTAGTTCTTCAAAAATACAAGCACATTTTCGTTTTTGTCAGGATTTTTGTATGAAAGAAGCAAAAGTGTAACAAAAAAGTAACACGAAACAGACAGGCTGAAAAAATACAACTTTGAATATCTAAGTCGTTCCCAATTCAATTATTCATTAATTTCTGTCAGTTTTTACATTCAAATGATTGTTCTGAAGTCGTGCAGACCCTTACTGTATGTTTGTCAAAGTCAGAGAGTTCTAACCATAACTAACATTGCTTTCAAGAAAGCAAGTGGGTATCTAGTTTTCTAGACTCCACTAAAACCAGGCAGACGTAACTTCTCAACATCTGATATGTTAAGACGTTGTTTGACATTTGGCGACATTTTAGTGCCGTAAGAGTTCTTCACTCAGGCTAAAACTTGCAACATTGAAATATTGTAAAGAGTACTAGGACTACTATGTTCTTGCAGTTATTGTGGAATACAAGCCTACCACCATTACAACTTGACGTAAAATCACAGTTTAATTACCGCATGCCTTTGCAATAGAAAATACTCTACATTATTGAATTGCGTGAAAGCATTCTTAGACATAACAGACGAAAGTGTGAAATCTGTTTGTTTCCAACTACGTCTCGGGTAATACTTAACATCTGTTGAAGTTCATGGTTGGAATATCCAAACAGCGCAGAATTTTTTGAAGTTTATTCCTTATGAGGGGTAAAGCAATAATTTAACAGGATATTGCACTTTAAATTTCACGTGTGAACCAGGGTTGCGTAGCCGGAGTCGGAGTCGTAAGGAGTCGGAGTTTTTCCGGTGGAGTCGGATTCCTAACAACACTGAGAGTCAGAGTCTGATATTTTTGTCCGACTCCGACTCCGGGTGTCCAATTGGATCATTTTTTACATGACACACACTCCAAAACTGAGAATTCCTGTTGGAATGGTACAATTTCTTTTGAAACTCTTGTTGAAACAGATTTGTTGCTGTACACCACGATTTCCATTGATTTTGAAAGCCAAATTTCATCCCCTTTATGTTAAGGAGTCGGACACGACACGGAGTCGGAAATTTGGAAAGGCCGGAGTCGGGAGTCGGAGTGTGGAATTTTATAAAGTGGGAGTCGGAGTCGGAAATTTTGTAAAGGTCGGAGTTGGAGTCGGATATTTTAACTCCAACTACGCAACCCTGGTGTGCACATGAAAAAGTTCAAAAACCTAAAATAAATAGATTTAATAGCCAAGTAAACATCGAAAATCAAAGTTCCGACCGTACATGAAAACCAACATGACAGTCCTCCGGGTGGACAATCCGCTTACACCAGCACATGTAAAGTTTTTTTTATTTTGCTTGGTGTTTAGATGGCGCTATATAACTACGGTGGTCTTGTAGCGCAGCGATTGAGTTCATACAAGGATTGGATTCGGTTTGTTTAGCGTACTGGATAGTCCCTGCAGCTCTTTCTCACACCGTGCACCTATGAAGAAGGCTGCAATACCAATTAAACAGGACCTGGCAAGGCCAGACTGGAAACCGGCTTGACGGAATGCCGAGATGGCAGCCCCACCAGCCGCCTTATCCAACGGAGGGTTAACAACCCACCCTGGAGAAATCCAAACCTAGTAAGAAACTAACCAGAATTCACCGGACTGACCCACAAAGACGAACCTCCGCCTGACCCCGACCTGCGAATGGATACGGACCAATATCAATGAATCTCAAACATAATGTTCGAATCGCCACATGGAATGTCCAAACACTGTTACGCCCGGGATCCGCAATGCTCCTCTCGTACGACCTATCACGATACAACATATCGATAACTGGGCTATGCGAATCCAGATGTCTCGGAAGCGGAGAATCCTCTGCAGCAAACCACACTTTTGTTTGGAGCTGTCCTACTGATGATCGCGGCCTGTATGATGTCGCTCTTGCTATGCCTCACCACATTCGTAATTCGCTTGTCAGCTGGAGCCCTGTGAATGCCGGATATTGACAGGCCGTTTTCTCCACCTTCATGGCAAGATGACCATCATCGTCGCCTGCGCGCCTATTCATGTCACGGGCGACCCCACCAAAGATGCTTTTTTAGACAAGCTTCATCAAGTTGTATAAAATGCCCCACCACACGGCATCACTGTCATCCCAACCGACGCGAACGCAAAAGTTTCATGCTCCTCCCGCAGCGATGAAAACAAGTCAGCAATTGGAACATCCTTTTTGGAATCATACATCATCGACAACGGTAAACGTCACCTTAATTTATGCGGTCTCAACGACCTTTCTACCACTGACACCTGGATTCCCAGGAAGGAAATTCATCAGTGGACGTGGTACAGCCCAGACCGAAGAACTCGCAAGGCCTTGGACCATATCATTGTAACCCAACGCTGGAGGTCATTTGGCACCAACGCCCTTGTTTACCGCGGTGCGCAGTTGGGTAATACGGACCACCGTATGTTAGTGGGGACCTTCAATTTGAAATTAAAACTTCCCCGACCAGCACAGAATTCGCGGACTCTTGACTCATGCCGACTTAAGCATCCTACAATCGGCGCCCTGGCAGATGCAGCCTGATCTGACTGGAAATGCTTCGTGGAAGAAGTCACTCAGTCAGTCGCGTGCAAGGCTGGACGAATTAGGCGCCGTCCCAAGAAACCCTGGACATCTACTGACACCCTGAAGATTATTGATCAGCGTCGATCCGCTTGTCTCTCTGGAAACTTGGCCGAATATCGCAGACTTAATCGAGAGTGCAACACCACCATCCGCAATGATCGACGGAAATTCAGGAATGATCAGGCGGAACGTCTAGAAATGACGGCCCAAACCAACAACTTCTCCCAGGTTTTTAAAATTCTTTGGGGATTAAGAGCTGGGCATTCAATAAAGACGTCCCTAGCAAAGGATAGGGAAGGTCATATCATCAACAATGAGAGAGCCTGCATCTCTCGGTGAATGGCAGGGGCAGCCAGGAATTTTGTTCGGGAGGGGCCAGTCACTGACGTCGTCAGATTTCAAACTTCAGCAATTTTGCATAAAGATCATTTTGCTGTCACTGACAACAGGATATAACGTCAAATATCTTCTACCGGTCTGAATCGATAAATTTTAACAAAATCAAGAAAACGTTTGCTTTCGCAGTGATCATCATCAAGCAGTTGTTAACCAAACAGTTTTCCATGAACATTAAGAGTAGCGGAAAGCGAAGTGCCGTGTAATGTTGGCCTCGAGAATATCACTGATTATGCCTATTGAATAAGTCAAAATCAACTAAAAGTATGTAAGTGTATTCATTGGAACAAATCAGAGGATGCCAATAGCCAAAAGCCAATTTCTGACTTTACAAAATACCTGCGAGCACAATTAAAAGATAAATTCAGCCTGCGTTTCTTTTTGAACAACTCATCGATAACCATCTCAGGATCAATGTCACATCACTTTCGTCAAAAAAGGGAATCCATCAGACGGTTTTGCCCAGGCTTGTAACCAGCTTGGAACACCAGGTGGGGCGAAGAGTTTTCTGAGAGGGGCCCAAATTTTTAAGCTATGTCCAATCAGGCCCATAACTAATTTGCGACACCAGAGGTGGCGAAGAGTTTTCAGAGAGGGGCCCAAATTTTTCAAACTGTCCAATAGTTTAACTATGCCCAACATATTTTTCCAGAGGGGGTGAAATGGTTTGCAGGAGAGGCTTCGCCCCCCTTTTCCCCTCGTTATGGGCCTGTGTCCACTAGTTTTAAGTACTGTACGGGCCTGTGTCCAATAGTTTTAAGTACTGTATGTCCAACACATTTTTACAGGGGGCCCTAAAATTTTTCTAGCTAGTTACGGGCCTGGTTTTGCCCATAGTTTTGCGTAAACAGGCTAGCAACCGTTGAAGCATTGAAAAGGATCGTTCGTTTGTTGCTGTTGTGACTGGCAATGTTGCAAATAAGTGCAAAAGTGTGTAAATGTTTGGGAAAAAGACTCAACTGGAGAGTGTCTATAAGGTTTAACTTGCAGCTCAGAGTTTGGGTTACTGGCTCAGGGGCTATGAGAGGGGGTCCAACCAGTACATTTTTCCGAGCTCCGACTGCTGCGGAGGGGCTTGAGAAAAAAGGACATGCCCGTAACAAGCTTGAGACACCAAGGGGGGCAAAGAGTTTTCTGAGAGGGGCACAATGTTTTTTAACCATGTCCAATAGTTTTTAACTTTGTCCAGCACATTTTTACAGGACAAAAATTTTTCCAAAGGGGCCTTCGTCCCTTGCTTCCCCCATATTTACGGGTCTGCTGAAGGAACGATGGAGTGTTTGCTACTAACACACTCGGAATAATGTAGCGAAATTAATCCCGCCTGGTGACAAAACTGATTTGGCCTAGAGGATTTGGTAAGAAGTGTGATGTATTTTAATGTCAACTGCTGGCAGTGCGTTTTCCTGATACGATGAATTGATAATTATTAGCAGTAATTATTGTTGAACTTGAAAGTTGTCTACTTTGTTGAATTTAAGACATTCACGATTACTGTCCCAGTATGTCCATTTAACTGAATATTCCTTTACGTCTTTCAGCTTCAAACAAATCTTTAATAAAACCTCTCTAATAAATCAAGAGTTTTCAACTAAGAGATACTTCAAATGAAATTTGGTTGGAAATATGCCAGTTCACAATACAATTTAATGTAACAGCAGTAGCCCTCGAATGTTGGGAATATGTGTAAGATAATAACTGAAAAGTTTAAAATTAACAAATATTATTAATATTATGAGGGGGTTGGTGGCACTTCCTGACTACGAGGTCTTGTAGTGCCAGGACCGTGTAAAAAGAATTTATAGACGTACGCCTGACTCTCGCACAAACAGTTTGTACAAGCTTTGCAGCAGCTGTGCTACGGAGGATTTCCAGGGTATGAAAAGAAATACCGAGTTGATTGAATGCAAGTTTCAGACGCTTTCTCAAGTATTTGAGACAGACTTCGATCATGTATTCCACCGTTTCAGGATTTTCACTGCCCACAGAGCCCGTCAGGGTGAAGGCCAATGCGTGACAGATGATGGTTCATATTGCAGTGCACAAACGGAAAATAGGAGAAAGGGAACGGATCTGTGGAGAAGACCGTAGCAGGGCAGGAAAGATAGCTTTGTAAGCATTACCTCGTGTGTCGGTCTGGTATTGAATGTCCCATTCTTGGAAACAGTGTTGGTATAGGGCAGAGAACATATCAGAAAAGTTTAGGCGAGTAGTTACATGTTTGTTGTGAACACCTTAGGGTGGGGAGAGTGAAGTTTCGCCAGTTTATCAGCCACATCGTTTCCTGGGATATTTTGGTGGCCAGGAACTCAAAGGAAACAGATCTCGTAGCCCAAGGCTGCAAGTGTCGAACAGAGGAGTGTGATTTTGTTTGAGAAACTATGTTTTTTGTATTTCCAATTTGTGATTGATTGTAATGAGCTGAGGCTGTCTGTGACAACAACGACGTTGACAATTTCTAATGAGTAAACAGGTACAATTCGTGGAGATGGCGAAGAGTTCGGAGGTGATGGAGGAGGAAAACTTGTTTATTGCAATCGAATTTTTTATTTTTTTTCCTCTGTGTATATGCTGCAGCCGGCTCGAGTAGAGGTTTTTGATCCATCTGTATAGAGTAACACAATGGTCATATATATTGTGTAAATGCGACCAGAAAAGAAGTGCAACGAACGCAGTGTCGTTTGATGGACGAACTGTAAGAGAGTTAAGTCGACAGTGGGTTTCTGTAGGGACCAAGGAGGAATATTCGGGATGCGCAAGGGAGCGGAGGCGAAAATGGAGTGATCAACCGCAACCTTTGTAAACATATTAAAGGAGCAGAAACTAGGCGAATCTGGAAAACGCTCCTGCCAGCAATCCTCAATTAACGACTGAGCGGGATGGTCGCTGGACGTTAAGAGATGGGCCTTGAATTTTAAACAGAAAAACTTGTGCCTAATGAGTAAAGGCATTTCATCTCAAGTGTGATGTAGGCAGATCAGTGGAGTGCTGGCCATGGCTCCAGTACATAAACGCAGTGCATCATTTTGGATCTTGTGCAATGGTTTTAGTAGACTGGGAGATGTGAAAAAGTAGGCCTCCATACCATAAACTTTTACGGATCTAACAAGCGACATGTAGACCGTAAGTAATGAACGTTTTCCTGCACCCCAGGACATGCCTTTCAACATCCTAATGACATTTAGGTGAGACCTGCATTTCGGCGCAACACTCCGTACATGTTTCGAGTAAGACCCCTTTCGCGGAAACGTTAATCCTAAGTACTTGTATTGGTTTTTCATTTGTAGGCGGGTAGAGTCCCGCAGAATCAAGGAAATGGGCACTGAATCGTGTTTCCTTGTGAATGGTACTGCCGCAGATTTGGTGCTAGAGATTTTGAACCCACATTCACACAAGTTGCACACTTTAAATAAAGAGCGTTGACACATTTGTTTCAAGAGGGTATATCCGAACCACATTCCCAGAAGCAAAAATCATCCGCGTCCGCGCAGGAGAGGAGATTCTCTCTGGGAGATCATTTATCATTAACGAGAAGAGTATGGGACGAAGGACGCTTGCTTGAGGAGCACCGTTCAAGACATTTGGTCAAGGATAAAGTGGACCTGAGTCTCACTCGAAAGGTGCGATTTGAAAGAAATGAATGGATAAATCTAAACATGCGACCTGAAACTCCATACCTAAGTAGCTTGGAAAGGAGAACATCTTTGTTCACCATATCGTAGGCCTTTTCTAGATCAATAAATACAGACAAAACGTTGTGTTTGTTCCCCA
>JGI24158J21664_10004841_pt1 | contig 17435 bp, 10 predicted proteins | sample Ectturendosymbi3_FD_21664 | JGI IMG/M metagenome (IMG submission 21664)
TGAATTGTAACAAAAGTGATATGTAAAACGTGGAGCTTCTCTGTGCCATTGGAAATTGCTTGGCGTGCCAAGTGCGGCACGCGTGCCGTAGGTTGCCAACTCCTGCTCCAGTATTTACTTCTCCCAGCTAACTGCATGTGCATTTGAGTAAACACATTCTCGACTACCGGAAAAAACAAACGGGAACCTTGCGAATCAGTGAAAACATAACTTTTACAAACGATGACGTCATGAATTACGTCATAGGGGCCCTCCAGTACAAATTACTCCGGGGTCCCCTACCCTTTAATCTGGCTCTGCCTCGGACAAAAAAGTTTCGAGACCCTGCTTTAAGATATGTCTTTCAAACACTTTTTGTAGATATATGAGATTGTTTGTGGCACAACAATGTTCTTAGCTATACTGTGTAACGTAGCTTGTCAAAAATGAGGGCTCATCCTTTTGGACCCGTTTTCAAAGTTTGGTGAATTAATGATATAAGGTGCGTTTAAATTGTGGTGATTCCCTGAAAAATCCCACAGTTCATCCAACAAAAATAGCCACTTTCTTGGCGTACAAAAGGTAACCACTTTTGTGTGATATCCAACGATTGTTACAGAGAAACTGGGGTATTTAAATAAATAGAAGACCTTTTCGGCGCCCCTTATATAACTGCCCTCCCAAACGCCTGGCATGGATCCGCCATTATATCTGTTGATTCCTGTTTTGCTCAATTTAGGCCATTTAACCTCATAACGCATAAAAAACCTGGCTTCTCACACTAACCTGCTCAATAATGGTGGTTAAAACACCAATCAAAAGTAATGACACAATAAAAGCTGGATAACCGCTGCGCCATTCAGTTGGTGGCGTGCAGGCAAAAAGAATTTTCCAGGGCATGGAAAGGAAATGCAAAGCAAAGTCNACTCCACTTGGCTGAATGTCATTACCATCATCATCCATCCCTCCTCCAACAATCATGGCACTATGCATAAAAGGAACTTTATTAAGCTGTGCCAATGTGCTGTGATGAGGAGCATATATTTTTCTTCGTAACGGCAAGGAAGCTCTTTAAGTTCAAATTAAGAAAAAATATGCAACAATCATGTTGACAAAACTTCTTGACCTGCAATGAAAAGTCAGAAAAACTCAGCTTCATTTCCAAATGCTTGCCGGGCTTCTAGCGATCATTATAGTGCGACATTGTGTCTGTTTACTCTGTTTGTTGATTATGTTGACGTTTTGCCCATGCAGCTCATTTCGAATAGTGAGTTTTAGTTATTTGGCTGTGCAAAGAGTTTGAGTTGGATATCCATGCCAACAGCCGTCTTTTGCCGCCTATGTGCAGTAAGACATGCTTTTCGGTGCCACGCCACTTCCAACAAAGAACGTAGTAAATGAAGATTTAGCACTGCATTAAACGAACAATTTCTCCGTAACTGTACTGCACTGTTGACTTTTTGTGGTACGGTTCTTTGTAAGTTAATCCAAATATGCACGCAGTATCATTTTTTTCCCGAAATCAATCATTTCTGCGCTGCAATATTTTCAAGCTCCTTGTCTGAAACTTTTTTATATAGCCAGCAATTACGTGGGGCCTGACCCTATACGTGGGAAATGCACAGCAGTGTAGAGGACGCATTGGGGTCCAAGGATGGACTTCTCGAATCAGTTGTATCCCTGTATCGTGGTTCACGTTCAGCGCAACGTCAGCCCCTCAGAGGTATTATCTCTGGTGGCTCATCGGCCACGGATGGCCTGCCGCCGTAACTACTGATTCATACGCATTACGATCTTGTTGAAATAAGGTGCTCCATTGTTCCCTGGATTTTGTGTCTCGCAACGTTCGCCTTTCTTGGTCCAAAATCCTGCGTTTTATTCAGTGAACTTCGCTGACAATGAAGAATTTTGTATTCAAACATTATTTGATATAAGTTTGAGTTTTTTAAGTCGTGGTTTTTCAATGTAAAAAGCTCTGAATGTTGCTTTTCTTCATGTTTCCACTGTCGGAACTGCAAATATTTTAATAACCGTACGGTAGAGTGCTTCAGATACAAAAAGCAAAGGTTTCTTTTTTTCAAAGCTGTCAACAGCTAATGAATCAACCTCCAAATATTTTTTAGATAAATTGATAATGTCTGATTTTATGCTCGCAAATCACCACATCCACCAGCGTAAGCTTAAGCATAGTTTCGTTTCATTTTTTAATGTATACTTACTTCTTCAATTGTGCGCTCCAACTAGAACCGCTTTCCGATAGCAAAAATCGGCTTGGTGGCTGATCTGAAATACATACATTTTGCAGTAAAGCGTAATATTGGTAGTGAACTTAAATTTGACAGCAAATGGATTCTCTCGATAGCTTACATAATTGGCTTCAAGGTTTTTCTCGTTATGCAGTTTAATAAGCACGGATTCTGTGCTTGTTTTCAAAAGAGCAGTTACTGTCAGCACGCATATATCAACTGTTGAATGCAGCATTATGTTTTTCTGGGTGCTATGTGGTTTTATTTTAGCCAAAACAGTACATTACGGAGCAGCGCATAAACGAACAGTTAGGGCTTACTTGCTTCTGAGAAGTTCATGTTTATGACAGCTGCGCTGTTCTCTCCCAAATGAGAACCTTGACTGGGATTCCTCAACACAATGACAAAGTTCTTTGAGGCCTGAAAAGAAATTACATCGAATTGAATTGTTATAGACAAATAAAATTCTACCGAAAACATTCAGGGTATCACGCAACTCATGTGACATACCTTTGAATCTTTGTTGAGTTTGACTCTTATGGGTTTTGTTGCCTCTTGATGCTTGAACTCTAAAACGCCGTTGGCACTAATATAATCAATTCCGTCAGCACCTTCAGCGCCTCCTCTAGCTGTTCCGTCACTAAAAATATTAGTTTTAATGTTACATAAGTTAAGATAAAATCGTATAGTCAGTTATACGCGCAAGGTTACCAAACACTTTTAGTTAAACACACGAAAACCGTAAACAATATCTGCAAGTCCGTGGACACGGGGGCTAAAAACGTTAGACCCCAAATGTAAGTTCAATCCACTTTACAAGACAATATGTAAGTCTCATAGCTTACTTGCATATTGTCTTGTCAATAGTTTTGATGTTATTGGTGAGCCTAAAACTCTGTTCCCCATTGACATTGAAAACATCCTCAAGGTGGTGTATTTACTAAACATTTACCCGTCGCGGGCTGCTTTGATTTCAAGAAGTGGTAATGTTGCGTCACTGCTTTTATGGAGGCCTAGTTTAACTTGCTGATTTGGATTTGGGTGGTTTCCCTAGTTTGGCCTAAATGTCGTCCGGTGGGTGTGGGTTTGCAAGCAAAGACTGCTGATGCTTTTCTGTTTATGTAGCACGAGTTGGCATGAGTTTTAGCAAGCAGAAAATTTGAGTCACAGTGTGATCAAACAACAGCAATTTGCTAGAGCGTCAAAAGAAAAAAACTGCCAAGCACTTCACGAACATGCTCGCGGCCTCTTCGCTGCAATGCTCAGCGTTATGTGGCTATAGAGATGCAGAGCGGTTTTATCAGCAGTCAGTGGTTAATCTGGTCGTGATGGCGGAAGAGTAGTAGAGAAAGGGGCAACCAAAGTTTATGACCGAACTTTTCTTAAGGCTTCACTTAACACTGTCGCATTTTGTACGAAAAAATGTTCACGGGTTTAAAAGTCTAGCAAATAGACTTACCCGAATCAGCTTACAAGCTTAGGTCCCATGGTTCTTTTTGAGAGAGTTTAAACAAATAAAGTTTCAACTGTACATAAAACTATAGTGATGCTCGGTTAATTAACATTCTGGTTCAATATTCTTGCTTATTCTTGCTTCCTGTTTCTTGTTGCGGCCGCGTGTTTTTACTTTAAAAAATGAAACACCGTAAACCTGCTTTCCTATTATTTTCCCCGACTAAAATACGAGGTACTGTGTTACGAAAAATGTTTTCTTCTCATTACAGGATGAGGAAACGTTTGAATAAATTTCTGTGCCGACGTAGTCTTTCGTCTTTTTGTTTCATGTACAGTATGGGCGTAACACAATGTTTCATGTGTTTTTGCAGCTTCATTAAAAGTCTAATGTTCTTTACTTTCACTGCAAGTTCAATTGAGGTTCGAGGCTCCAACTGCACACGCTTAGTTCTGTTTAACTTTGCATCCATAGATTTTGAATCATACGCCCTGCTCCTATCAAGGCACCTCTTGCGCATACATTGATGCTTTTACTAACTTACCACGAATCAAATTTGCGGCAATTTTTCCCAACACTTTCACTTCACTCAAGAAAACTCGAATGTTTTCCTTCAACAAAAACTCGAATGTTTTCTTTCGGCTACAGCCCAGGTTTAATTCAGGTGAGGCTCATATTAGCGCACGGGCATGACTTGAATAAATAGCCCAGATTACACGTATGATCAGAAACCAGCACATCGCTTCGATTTCCTATTAAAGATTTGCCGATAGATTCCTTGCTTACCCCCACTGTGGAGAGTACGTAGTTGAATACAGATATGTGCAAGTTTGAATCATCGTAAAGAGATGAAAACAGAGCACAGTCGGCTGATTTCTCGAAAGCATACAACAGCAAACCCAGTGCTTTTAACTTTCGATTACCCTGTATAAAAATCTGTTATGTACTGTGACTGCAATTCGCACTGTATTATTTCTAGAAATGCGACATTTAACTTGCGCAGTTTATGCTGTGTAGGGGGTGAGATGCCACGAAAAAGCCGAGCACGTTAACAGAGCGATTTGCTCAACAGTCTGTGGAGGAAGCTGTTCCCAGTGTTACCCTGGATCAGCCACTTTTAGCAACAATATCATCAAAACGTTTTAAAGTTTCGAATGGGAAATGTTAACCTTTTTGGTTGGATTTGGGATTTTGCCAAAAGATTTTGTACACTTGTAAACAAAAAGTTGGATAACTTTCAATCACACACACAAAATAGTTTATGGAAAGATGTTTATCTATCCTAGAAGCGTACACTGTGGTGTAGTGAACAGTCACGCTCCCATCGCATCCATTTTCCCGGCAAACCCAAGCTTGTATCTCTCCAGATGATACGTCGGAAAAAAACTGAGAACTTTCGAAAGTAAAATCACCTGGTTCTGAAAAACAATTCATCTGTCGCGTAATACAAGTAACATGCTAATTGAACACAATGCATGTCAACACTACAGTAAAACAGCTTATTATCGCCTTGTTTTGGAGGTTCTTCATCGGTGTGATAATGTCTATAGAAGATTTCTTTACTACCTGTCGAAGGGTATGGATCTAACAAACTATGCGAAAAGTAATAATCGTAATCATTGCCGAAACGTTGAAGTGCCCAATTTGGCTGCTGTATAAATTAATACCAAAATTTGAACCAACTTTATTTGTTTTTTAAATACATGAACCAGAAAAATCCCAATTACTTCCCAAACCTGTAATAAAATCGGATGAAAGAAACCCAAACAAGTCAACCAGTTGCTGCTGCAATCAGGATAATTTGTATAACAACAATTGCTGTGTGCAGTCTTCTTTGACAGTTGGACGGAACCAGGGCCGCAATTAGAAATTATGAAGAGGATGAATATAAAACTGCAGACTTTGATTCAAATCAGTGTCGTGCAGCGGTAAAGTTGCGCCCGGGTCAAAAGACGCGTTTGGCACCGCCATGTGCAGCGTAAAAGCCATAGGCAGTTATTTACTCAAAAATTAGAGCCCAATTTAAGGTATTTTAGAAACTCCACGTNTGTCTGCAATGCTGCTTNGACGCAAGTTCTTCAGAACACGACACAGACGACTCGACAGTGCTGGTTACTTCAGGAACCAAATTTATGGATTTTTTCACTGTTGTCTGTTGTGTTAGCATTGCTGATCAATAAGGCACAATAAAAGTGCTTTGGAGCAGATGGAAAAGATATGCATCTTCAGTGGTAAAGTGTCGTAATACTGACTATACCAGACTAGACTTTATCCATCAACAATTTTGACGCATCACATCAAAATCCTGCAAAAGTTTATATTTTTGTAAATTCACCAAGTGCTTTACAAGTGGAGGTTAAAAGTGGTTCAAAAGGATTTAGTGGGAAATTCTAAAAGAAGCCATGCTGTTGAAAAAGCACTCACGATAAGGAAAATGCACACTGACATCATGTTAGCCGATCAATACAGTATCTGTTCCTGAACGCTGAGACATTGAGACATTTAACACGTGATTTCTTTCCATATTGGGAAAGACTGCCAATAATATCCACTTCTCTCGTGACTCGTTATCCTCTTGTTTTATCTAACCATTTCTATTTAGCAAATGAAGTCTTATGAGAAAAGAAGGCAGTGAAAGCATTTAGTAGTTAGACTAGATGACGGCAAGCAATCACAACCAATGAACTTTGTTGTATTTCCCCCCAGAAAAGCTCTCATTAGCGTTTTTTTAAGGGCAGATGCCACTTCACTGAAAACTTTGTGACACCAGCTTTTTTCATACAAAAATCCCTTGAAATTTGGCAAATTCTGTGTAAAAAAGGTTACCCATTTTTTCTGAGCCGCTCCTACCTGCCCCGAGGTTTCGTCGCTAAAACCCTGCCCTGTTTTTTCTTTTGCCTTTGAGGATTCACAAGCATTGCTCTGATTCGCCTGATTTTCACAAACTTTGCAACGCTAGAGGGCAGCCTTCGTATCGTACGCCTGTGGATAGAGGCATCGAAGGTCGGATACGTTCCGATATTAAAATGGCTTGAACTTTGGAACCACGAGAAATCATTTCTGCTCCTAGCACAAAGATTCATCTCTGTCCGCAATGCATTGACTCAAGGTGACAGAATCGTTACCAAAAGAAATTGCGGATGTAGGTTTGAACCGACCGTTGGAGTGGTCATTATTTAACGTTGTATTGCACTTGACCAACTCATGCTGAAAAGCACTGTGTTCTCCATTCAGCGGTAGGCGCACCGTGGCCCGCAAAGCAATATGCAATGTCAGTTAAGCTGCAAAGCTTTCTGAAAATGGTCTTCGTACACACCAAAAAAAGCTGGCCTGATGAAAAGCGACGGCAGCGGCCATCAATAAATAGATCTGAAGAAAATTGTTAGAATCTTATGTCTCAATTCGGACCTTAAGAAATAGAGACAGATAAATGTGTTTCACTACCGATGGCCAGGAGGCTGGCCAAGTTATTTGTTATTTTTGTTTTGACACAGTAACACTCGCACTCTACCGATTTCGAGTGGTTAAGAATTGTTATTAAATTCTACATTGGTTGGACGCATTTTTGCGAAATTAAATTTTTTTTTCTGATGGGACATGAGAATTGCTACATACAGTAATTATACATAACCCACAATATTTCATCCACCACTTTTTTACTGGACCCCGCTCCACCTTGTAGTTGGGGATATAATAAACTTAAACTTAGCAAAGAAGCAACCCAATTACAAGCCCAGCTCATTACATTAAACTGCATTGCCCTTGCCACTACACCACATAAACAGCTTACTGTCATCGTCAATGATGGTGACTCTGGTCACAGATGGATCTCCCAAAGCAGCGTCTCCGGTAGGATGTTTTAAAATCACATAGAAGTCAGTGTCTGGGTAGTATTGGTTGTCGTTTATAATCGGAATCCTTATAGTTTCTCTAAAGCTCTTTTCCGTGAATATCTGCGAAAAAATAAACAAGAAAAATAAATTTTAATTAAACTATCCGAGATCTTTGATGAGTTTCAGGCTCTCCCTGACGGTGTGACTGGAGCTTTTGCCGCTCCTTCCCACACATTAACGAAACAACTTCGCGCGTGCATGACCGTGAGAGTCGAGTTTCGTGAACCCTTGGTTTGCGATTCGGACACGCCAATCTACGCGAGGAGTTCCAAATCAGCATTGTTCGAGGGGTAGACTGTAACAGCAAATTATTATTCGAAATAACATCACCACCTCTTTGCTTTAAACACAAAAGTGCTATACACACCATCCAGTTCGCAAATGAAGCACACTTGAGATGACAAATGAATCAGGTCGTTTCTTCTTACGCCCAAGACAACTGTTTGTTTGCGAAATGACACAGGTATCTATGTTGAAGGTAATCATTGGCGGAGTTACAATCCAAGTATCTGTGCCCAACCGGGAGCCAAGCTTTTTATGAGGGTGAAGAAGCTTTTCCCAACTGTGCTATGCACTTCACCAACCAGTTCGCTCGCAACTGTTGTTCGCTTCAGGAAAATCGGCGGTTGGTGAGCAACTTGTTTGTGGTACAAACAACTGCGAACCTTTCACATTTCAAGTAGACCCATTTACCCAGTTCGGTTGAGTGGAACAACTACGTAAATCAACGGATGGGCAACGTTTTCGCACTACTGATTAGTTTCATGCAAAATGCTTTTGGCATTAAATATTTATCGAGAAACGAGTGGTTAAAACAACACTAGCTAGATATGACAGCGATTGACCTTTCGAAAACCCTGGATATCAGGAAAATAAGATGTCAAATATTAATAAAACGTGATCTATTGCTTATATTCTGCTGCTTGGTACCAGGGATTTCTAGAAACTCCAGGGATATCTAGGAGTTTCTAGATATCCCTGCTGGGTACACAGAAGTTTTAAACAGTATCAACACCGCGCGTGACGAGAATGTTGTTGACCTCTGAGTTCAATAGCACTACCACTAATCAGCAACCCAAAAAAAGTTAGTTTATTTTGTCACAAACGCTATTATAATGTTTCTCGAAGGTAAAGATTTTCAAAACGCAGCGATTAGAAACGAAGGTGCAGAATAGCAAAAAATACGTAATCATTCCTTTTCCTGCTTAACGTAACAATCTTGTAATTTTGCTTTTTTGTGCATTTAAATCATGTAAAATTGATATAAAATGTTCCCAAGGTTTTTCCCTGTTGCTTATCTTTTTGATCCTGAAATTTTTCACTGAAACTAACCTATTACAAAAGCGTTTCCATTTAACAAGGATCATGAAAGACCATCCAAATGACATTGATTGCGTCGTAGACAGAGACGGCCTACATCGTTGTGATGAAAGCAGGAAGTGGTGCAAAAGCAAGGTACATGGGTGTGTGAAGCACAATCCACTGAAATGCTCTAAAATTGGTTTCTGAACCTTGTTATATGTTTTAATACATCTTGTCCGTGGGTGCGCACAGTAGTGGCAATTGTTGCATATAGTAGTTCCAGGTCCGTAGCCACGGAAGGCATTCGAGGGCAATTCCCCCCCCAATTTTTTTTGTTCCCCCCAAATTTTGTTGTGTCCAGAAAAATTTGTTTTAAACATATAACAAAAATCTTGCCCCCCTAAAAATGTAGTTTCCCCCCCAAACCTTAAAACGTAGCTGCGCGTCTGAATAGTTCTACCCCATTTTGTAGTCATTCGCATCTTATATGAGCTACACATTTCGGTGAATTAAATTAAATTTAAATTTTATACATGTGGAGCAATATGCATTTCGAGATTTTTTGAGCAATGCCTGCAGGAAGACAAATGATCTGTGCAAACGAACGACACGATCACCTTTTTTCCTGCTACCTACTTGATGCACACGATGGTCTTTGTACGGCTTTTGTGCAACGTGTTGCTGTTGTATCCTAGTAACCCCACATCTACACTTTTTCTATTGCATGCTAATGAGTGCCAGGCAACACTTTGAAACAAGTACCCACAGTCTTGAAATTTAAAGTTTACGTATAGTCTATAGCAGAGGTCTCCAAACTTTTTGTCCGAGTATAAGCTATTACACAACGGTTCGAGTGCCGGAGATCTACGTAATGTGATTGATTCGGGATACGTTAGATTCTACCAAATCAGTAAATTTTCGTAAATATATTATTTTATCATTACTGACAAAAAACTTCGTGGTCCGGTTCAAATGGGTTTCGCGGGCCGTAGTTCGGAACTTTGGGGACACCTGGTCTATACGTTCTTAGCCAGGTTTTGTTCGGTGGAGGACCTTACTAAAAACAGGGGCAACATTTCTATAGCAAGGAATTAAAAAAGGTTATCGCTTCCTCCAAATTGGGGCACCAGATGCATGAGGGGCCTAGCACCAGCGGGCTTCCACTAACGACGACCGTGATAGCCTATTAACTATCCCATTACATTTTATATTACCTTTAAAAATGTTTGTGCGTGTCAGCACCAAGTTAATTTGTCTAGAAATTTGATGCTTTGATACGAAACAACTTTTATGCATCGGTGTGCGTCTTTATCTAACATCTATATCCGTTCGTTTCAAACTTCTAATGCTTACAAGTCTTCCTTTCTAGCATACATTATTATGCAGAACTTATATGTAATAATGAGAGATTACTGTAGTTGTTGGGCTATTCTTCAAAGTGTTTATCTTCAACCAGTATTATTACGTGTATGGCACACGTCCGTTCTGCTGTTGTTTGGCGAGTGCATCTTTTTCGTGTTTCTTTTGTCCTACTTCTAATACATGTGGTGTTGCCCTTGGGTCCACAATAAGCAAATATATGAAAAAGATAAAATGGAAACTAAAGGTCTGTTAGCCTGGAGCTTTCGCTGTCCGTTGAAAGTGAAAAATAATACAGAACGTTTTCGAACTCAAAACACACGCAAAACATCGCACAATCACGAACGAGATTGTCAATCCTAGACAACCCAAGTTTTGTCCGGATGTGTTTCTTAAAGACGTATTGTTGCTTGCACGTAACATTAACTGGCACTTGGCAGTAAACAATCTCCGCTGTGTTTAAAGAATCTCTTTGTTTATTATGTAGTAAGGATGTTTTCGAGCACAAAACGAAACCTAAGAAACATTTCTGGTATTTGTTTTACCTAATGGCTAATTGCGCCGTTCTAAAAGTGTAGCAATGCTTAAAAGTCAATAATTTTCAAACATCTTCACAAGTATCACACACAAGTGCGAGCAGAACGTACCAACGTCCCAGAAGCGTATTTGAAGTCCTTGTTGACTTTTGCGGTTCCTTCGCGTGTTTCGTAATCCACAGAAATAACTCCACTTTCCACTTTAGTATCAAACTTGCCTTGTTCATTCGTAGTAGGTATAACTGTTTGTCCCGTGGGCCTGGATAAACAAATGAAACCATGTTGTTGGCACGACAGTTTGAGCGAAATAATGGTCTAAATAAACACCGCATCTAAGCCGTTAATAGCAAACTGTAATCGCTGGCCTCCATGTGCTGCTATAGGGACCACAACAGTACTGTATATTGAAGATTTCCTCACTCAAGATATAAACCTCTTATTCGTATGTTTTAAGGGAATACATGTTACGGGCTTATTGTATTACAAGATGAAAATACATCTGACATATTGCTATCTTTTGTATGAACGTTACCATATATTTGTGTCAGAAACAACATATATCCGTTGCCTACGTAGGTATAACCTTGTGCTTAGTGAGGCCTTTGCTTGAAAGTTAATTGGAATTAATAAACTGTTTGTGCAATATTTATTTGCCGTTGATGCTCCACCAACTTCTAAAACTTAAATGTTTTTGTGCTTGAAGCGATGCGTGCATTGAGAATAACAAAAAATAACCGCAATTAAAAATCTTGGCCAGGTAGTTCCATTACAACACAATTGACAACTAACATTAGAAAGGTTGAAGAACTTATACGGTTATTTCTTCAAATCAACTTTTGTGATAAGCTTTTTGTGACCTTGAAAAACCCGCATTGCAAGGCAGTTGAACGTGTAGATGAGTTTCTGTTCTTTGGACTGCGTTTTTATTATTGTCTTGCTCTGCAAGGTTTACACTGCACTAAATTCAACTACGAAATGTTAACAGTTGTCATTTTAGACTACTCTGCATGATCCTTGCCTCATCGTGTTGAGACTATCGACCCTGCTGTTGCCAGTAAAAACATGTTGTTGACGTTAGCAACAAATAATATAACCAATAACATCTCGAAAATGGGGTCAAAATTTCAAATGTTTGATGTCATAACATCCCAGTATAAACTAATTCTTTACCATGTTGTTTCTCAGAACATTTCGATTTTACGCAAAAGTCAACATGCGCATCTTTAGCTGCTCACAGATACTGCAGAATTTTTACCCGTCTCTTGCCAGCCTGCTCGTTGGCAAGTTTCCTTGCTTCCGCCCCGTGCTTACCACGTTAAAGGGGTGCAAATAAATGACCGCGAGATCTGCTTTCCAACCTCGTGGCTCCAGTCAGACCAGCAGCATAGTAAGATATTCGTTACATTAGGAACTGGTAGAATGGTAGAAACTATTCTTATTTTTGTCGCAGCGATATAGCGTCCTTAAGTGAACTTAAATAATTGGGAATGGGCTGCGACTTTTCTGGATGACTCAGCCTCTTTGCTGGAAAGGACCGTAGTCTGTCTTATCAACCAAACTCAGCGGTAACCGGTAATGCCGTTGCGGGACACGCCGCTTTTGCCCGCCATCTTGTTGTTTTACAGTAGTAGCCGCTCGTGTAGTGGCCGCTGTGCCGCTGCAGAGGCATTTTCCTTTATTGTTTCGTGAATTTTTTTATTGCAGGTAATCTTCCGGGAACAGGGACGTAACGAGATGGGGCAAGGGTGGGCCCAATGCTCCGGGGGCTGAAAAGTACCAACACTGTCACACGTACTTTCTTCAATACAGTAGATTTACTCCCAAAAGACGTTAACTTCGAACACGGGGGCGCCAAACTTATTTCTTGCCCCTGGCGCCATCTAACCGCAGTACGCCGCTGTCCGAAAAAAAACAAGGCTATTTTGCTTTTGCCTTTTAGCCTAATCTCGCTCTTCGCGTATTCACAACAATTTATTTGAAACCGCAACTATGCTGCCTGATTGCTGGCTGCGGATATGAGTTGCGCGAACGGTGTGAAGTCAACTATTGCTCTGTATAGGATACAACCTTAGGCCCATTGTGCTGCAGATATTGTGTTGTGAAATACAGCAGAGTAAGTCGAAAGTTGTTGGTATCTTACACTTTACATCGTAGCTGAAGTTGTACGCCGTTTGTTGGCTGGGAATCAAATACTTACCACGACAAATAAACAACCGATTTTACGAGTAGAACAGTGAAAGAGCTCAAACCGACTGCGCTAAAGATCTTCGAGCAATTGCTCTAGCAAAATTTCATGAGAGTAAATACACCTAATTTAAACTTCTCAGCAAAAATTCGGTAGTGGCGGTTTGTAACTGTCTTATTGGCATTCAAAAATGTTTTCAGGCAAAAAACAGCATTTTAAGATTTTTAAGTTCCCCAGCTTTGTGATGTAGGTTTGACGTGCTTTTTTGTCGCTGATAACGTTGTTTTCTTAGTTCGACATTTACAGATTTGAGTACATTTTTCATCATTAAGAGATTTTAGTCCCACAAGGTGAGTTAGTTATATTGGGAAGAGAAAAATTACTAAACCCGATTTACGCCTGTGATGCGTCTCTAGCTGCTTTTCTGCCAAGCACAATAAAGGTTTGTGTACATCTCATTTGAAACGCAGTGGTCCTACTGTTAACCCCAAGGTTGATGGTTAATTTACGTCTTCCGAGGACTATTTTATGTGATTGCGTATAAACGCGGGAAAAATGGCGCACTGATAAAATGGGTTTCAGCAGCAAAGTGTTTTTTTTTTGTTGGAGACGAGGTGTTCACAAAAACAGTTTGCCTGACCACAGAAGCAAAGAACAGTCTTGAAAACGTCAAAATCACACTTGCAACACAAAGCTGACTGATAAAGCTGTAGGAAACGGACGACCAGTGGCAGTTGCCTTTTAAAATTTTAAATCACTGTTTATAGTTTCTTTTGAAATACACTTGAGGTTGAAAACCTAGTTCATTTGAATTTTCTGACTTAGTACATTATCCGCTGTCAAAGTAAGGAATTTTTGTCTTGCCCTCGTTAGTTTGTTTCGAGTGACTTCCATACACACAGATGCGCGAGTTGAATTTCCGGAAAAAGCATTCGACCAAACCCCTTAACATCACATGGGCTTAATGCCTGGAGCAGAAAAACCTTACAAGTGGTAAAACCACAATGTACACAAGAGCGAATATAGTTTGTCTCTTGTTTAGCCAATCGCTCCAGCCATAGCAGCCGGAAAGACCCACTCTCCGTTATCAAATACAGTACATGCAAACAGCTCATGTGATATTTGTAAAGGGCGTTGATATCAGCAGCGACTTCACAGTATGTCTAATTAAGCTCGCGCTGCGTCAAAGTGTATATGCAATTCTTATAAGAAATGTGTTGGTGGTGGGTGATATGTAATGGCAGTTCTGTCGCTTCGGAAGTGAAAGTACATTCAACGTGTTTTTATAAGATACTCGCCGTCTTCTTCTGTGCAGGACCACGTCGATCGTCAGTTCACCCGCGCTTTCCATCACAGAATACGTAGGAGCAGCAAATACTATCGTGCCGCTGGAATCGTCTGCAAAAAAAGTTTACGATATTAAACTTCCGTATTTTATTAAGTCATTCTCTACCTGTGGTACGCGTGGTTTTCCAGGTGGTACACGAGAAGCTTCCGCGTGATAAGCGAGGTTTAATGTCAAATAAAATTTGTGGAATATATCACTGAAACTTTCGCAAACTGCAAGTCTCTTTGCGATATTAAATTACCCTATAAATAAAAACCTACAGTTGATAAGTTGAACAGCTGTTGTCAATTACAGTGAGTTCAAGCAGTTGCCACCCTCGCTTAAAATTAATTTTTGTTAATTCATTTGTGCGTTTGAGTAGTCACAACACATTTGAGCAAATTGAGTTCGTCTGAAACAGATGTTGACAATAAAATAGTATCATGTACAGTAGGTGGTACATGATTAAAAGAGGTTGAGAACCACCCGATCTATACGAATTGCGTTTCTGTTTGGTGAGCGCAAACAGAATAACTAACACTTCGCAAACGATACTTTTTATCTACTTTTCATGTTTTTATGACCAGGGTACTTATTTACGGCATGCCAAAGAGCTTGCAGTGACAGCGTTGGAAACAAAATTTGCACAACTTTTTCTTGCATGTTGACCCTAAGAGAATGCTCACTCTTGGTTGACTTAGGGTCAACATTTCTCAGGAAGCGAGAAATAATTTTAAAAAATTTACCAGGATAAAAAAAATTTAACCGGGATAAAATGTTGTAAAACTTGTTTATTCGACGAACTACTTATTTTATTGGTATAAAACGTGTTATACCACTGATAGATAGACTGAAACCCAAGCATGCAAATACGCAAATACGCACAGAAAACATACCGGTACGTCAATTATCACCAATGATAATACATAATGATGTGAAAATGCCGCAAACAGTATAAAGGTATGCGCAAGTTCGGCCGATTCGGATAATCTTTTCGACAAACAAAACTGATACGAACAATATAAATCCTTTACTCCGCTTCCAACTTATATGGAAACAGTGGAGGATCTCGGGAGAGTAATATGTGGCAAGTGGCTCCAAAATGAAAATCTCACTCGTTGAGTGGAACCATTTTTCAAAAACGCTTGTTTTTTGGCATCTCACAGTGTATCATACCTGATACTGTCTGCAGGCATTAGATTCAACACCAAATGCTCTTCAGGGATTATACGCTAACAGTCGATTTCATAAAAACGTTTTGCTGCAACATGAAAGACAAATCACTAAATGCGTAATCCGAATAGCAAGCATAGCAATCGTAATAATGACGTGCTCCCAATGTTCTGCTGCGCATTTCAACTAAAGAGAGAACAAGACGCGCTCCGTTAGTGAAGAGACAATATGTCTTGCGCAGATGGTAATCTCCCAAATTCAGCTGCGCTTCTCTTCGCTAGTTTATCTTACTAATCATGAATAAATATTTGCATATTCACAGAAAAATTGATATACAGCCACATAAAATGGACAACAAATTTTATGTTTAAAGAGACAAGCAGTACCCTACACTCGGCCACATTTGCTCTTTGCCAAACATATGTCACAAACTTTGTATCACGTAGTATTAGTCGTATTTATGCACCCAGATCAGGTTTTTATTGTACACCAAACGAGGTGACTTCTACAAAAACATGCAGTCGACGTACATGCGGTAGATGCCTTGCAACTGCTATCAGCAGAAAATCTAGGTGTTATGTACAACGAGAAGTGTGATAAGAAAGAAAAAGATCTGTGCAATTGCACATTATTTAAATAAAACCGTCCACGAGCACAAATCACGAGCAAATTTTAATGAAGAATGTTGTACTGCACAACAGTGACGGTGACGTTTGATGTAATAATACTTACCTAAATTCCGTGTGGGGTAAGCTGAAACAAGATGCAACTTAAGTTTACAGTCACTTTTGGTTGACTTGGGTTATCTTTACTAGAGCTGGAAACTTTAATGAGTACCTTACGTCAGGCGCGCAACCAGTGGGGGCATTCCCCCCCGAAAATTTCAAAACATTGCATAGCAATTTTGACATTTGCAGAAACCTTGAAAGAATAATGATGAAATTTTATATTCTAATCATTTTTAATAAAATTTTTATTTGAATTTGTCTTTGTCCTGTCCTACAGATTAATTACTGTATCTCCTTACAATATTTATCTTTAATTTATTTTGAGACAGGCCATCTGATCGAAAATTTCGTAAATTATTGGTATTTTACCACAAATATGCTGGAATTGTCAAAACTTAAGGGATAGTTTAAAATGTTGGCATTTCTAAGGCATTTTTTATGCTTTTTTCGTGTAGCACATTTTTCTGAGACAGGCCTCAATTTGGCCTCATGAAACTTTATAACATTATGGTACTGTTGAACCGTGCAAACTGCTGAAACTTTCAAAGTGATAAGAGAAATCTTAACATGTTGGCTGTTATTTGAAAAGTTTGTGGCCACGCCAAACCGCTTTTTCTTCAATGACCATTTGATTAGTTTTTAAGGGGCAAAACGGATCACCATTATTAACGTAGTACATTTCTTTAAAAAACGTCGTTCAGTTGCATTTTCGGTTCGAAATCTTATAGTTTTTAACTAAATTTAGTGTGAGGACTGTTTCACATTTTGGTGTCTTCCTGGGTTGGTACTAGTACCACGGCTTGGGAAAAAGAGTTTAGTAAAGTGTCATATGACTGATAGTCAAGTGTTGAACGCACCTACCTACTACACCACTTTGGCTCCAAATGACACTTTACCAGAACCCCATTGTTGCAACCAGTGCAAGACCTGAAAGCTCATAGCCGTAAACTTGCTTCTAAAAACTGTCATACAACTCATGAATGCCAGAAAAAGTCGTTTTGCCCCAAACACACTTGATATGTTATGCGCCAAAGACACAAGACACCTGATCCATTTTGCCCGAAATGGTAGCATTCAAAGATCTCACCCTTTACATACGCCTTTACCCTTTATCTCACCCTTTACCTTTACAAGCACTTTACCCCAGCTTGTATAGTGACACTGTGACAAAAGTTCTTGAATGTGCATTGGAGAAGCATTCCGACTACAGCGCCGAGGCCCGTAAAATCATCGTCGAACTGAACAAAATTTGCC
>JGI24158J21664_10004842_pt1 | contig 17435 bp, 12 predicted proteins | sample Ectturendosymbi3_FD_21664 | JGI IMG/M metagenome (IMG submission 21664)
TGCATCCTATTTACTTAAACACTTAAACTCATGCATCCTATTTACTTAAACACTTAAACTCATGCACCCTATTTACTTAAACACTTAAACTCATGCACCCTATTTACTTAAACACTTAAACTCATGCATCCTATTTACTTAAACACTTAAACTCATGCATCCTATTTACTTAAACACTTAAAGTCATGCATCCTATTTACTTAAACACTTAAACTCATGCATCCTATTTACTTAAACACTTAAACTCATGCACCCTATTTACTGACACTTCCCCCGTGCCTCCCACCTAATTGCGCCCATGTCTGTACGGACGTCGGTCTAACTAAGCAAGGCCCCTAATTCAGTAACTCAGCTACATAATTCAATTGATAATGACTCATTGCCTGTTGCTTATGAATCACANATAATCATCTAATTACAACAATTAGCTTCAAATGGTCTGATGCATATGCACCACAATTTAGATTGTGCAAAGTCTANTTTAAATCCTGAAAGTCATTGGTTGGTTGATGGTTCATTTTTGATAACAGAAGGTTTTTGTAAAAATTATCTGTTTAGTGTGCCAAGTTTGTGATACTCTTTTGTGAACCCTTTCTTAGTGGTGCATCCCACGCATATTTTGGTGCACCGTGCACACCGGTTAAAGAGCGCTGAACTAGATTACGCTAATTTTCGGCCACACTTTGCTTGCTACTGGTAAGAGGATATCAATGGAAATTTTGGTGGGGGGGCTCAGTGGCGTACGCAGAAAATTTTCATGGGGGGAATTCATTCAGTGGCATATGGTGGTCATTTGTTTATGGTGTGCGTTCTTTGTGACGTCACAATTTGGCGTCATTTTCATGTTTCCAAACCAATGTTTTGGCGAAGTTTGTTGACATAATATGCATATTCTTCTACACGCCTTCCCCTTATTTTATGTGTCATTGAGCTGAATATAAACTATCAGCTCTCGAAGTTAGGATATCGGAGGAAAGTAAACTCAACGCGCTACGGCACAGGAATTCATAACTGCAAAAGTTTGGCTGCGTGTTGCAAAAGGGGAGCTAAACACACTCATCACTGCGTCAGACCAGTTTACAACTGCAACATGAGGCTGCGCTACTGTCTCGTCAAATACGAGCAGTCGAGTATCGGTGTGCGGCTTGACTGGCTGGCGCACAACCCGGTTTGCAAGATCGAATCTTGCTAAACTACACAACAGGTTGCCAACCTGTCTTCACAAAAAAAGCCAGACCTTGTCCCAATAAAAAAGCCAGATAGCAGCTTTGAGGCATTAACACATAAAACATGCACAACCACACACAAAATAGACATTAAAACTCGTCAAAAACGGCGATATGATACTTGTCCAATCTTTAGAAGCATATTCTTTCCCCGTAATGACACTGTCGTGCATTTGTGTTTTATCAATAACATCGATCATTTTTCGGGCAACAGTAAAATTTTTGCAATATTCTGTACACCCTGCATGGTAATAGACCCTCGTCGCAAGAGATTTGGAATGAGGACGCAGCTCAGACAGTGTTTTGCCAGAGACAAGCCTATCCGACTGAAAGTAAGCCAGAAAAAGCCAGATTTTTCTGGCTATTTTATTTCCAAAAAAAGCCAAAGGTGTTAACAAAAGCCAGAATTTCGAAATCAGGCTTCAAAAAAGCCAAATTGACAACCCTGCTACACAAGAATTGAGAATGCGCATAAAGTACGCAAGAAAACTTTCAAATTTTTGTTATGCATAGAAGTCCAGAAAACTTAGTTTTCCTTTTCCCCTGCGGAGACATTATGAAATGCCTGAATGCTTCTATGTTAAAAACTGCTGTTTTGAGCTCGTGCATCAGTTTTATCATGCTACAGAATTTGGTAATGTAGCCAATGCGGTCAGCACTTGCGCTGATCGGCCATAACAGACAAAATAAAGACAATTGCTTCGGATAAAGTGAACTATCGCGGAGCACATCCTTTAAACATGCGTAGTGGACGAAAAGTCTGAAATAAGAGGTGAGATGGTTTCTGGACTCAGACGATAACCCTGATTCTCACCAAAACCTAATTATTACTTTTTGGCCCATTTACAATGCTCCTTGAAATTCGCATGCAAATTTATTCCGTGGTATTTGCATTAAGCTGACAAATTAGCAGGCAAAAGTATGCGAAAGCATTTAATTTCATTTGCGCAGGTAATAAAGATTTTGTAATATATCAAGCTCAAGGGGGGGTTTCACCCCAACCCCCCCTTGCGTACGCTCTTGGGGGCGCTGCATGCATGGTGCCCAGTACCATTGAAAAGATTTGTAGTGTTTTTAGAAAATGGAAATGTGCAAGGAAAATATTTAGCCTATCGTCTTTGTAACGTTAAGGAATTCGAACAAGACATCAAATCGCGCTGCAACTCATACTTCTTATAAAATGCATGAAAATTGATGTGTTAATGTGATATGCATGTGCGACCAATGCGATTCAGCGTATTGTAGACTCCAACTGACAGCTCTGATAAAATCCAATTGATGAATTCTACTGTATTGCTGTGTTTTTTTGGATCCAAATATACGATGTTAACGCAAGCAGGCTGAACTACAGTACCGCGTCCAGCAACAAAATTAAGTATATTAATTTGTAAATCATCTGAAAGGATAAAGCAAAGCGTGATTAGTGTTGCTTATAAAACACCGCCAGAAACAAGATTGGAATCTGCAGGCTTTTATAAAACTTTGCTTCTACATCGACCAGATGACTATGTATTGGTTTCACACTAAGCTGTACCCCACATTTTACAACAAACTTGCGCCCATGGCGAAAATCATTCCCGCTGCAGGACTGAATGGTGAATGTATTGCTCAACAAAGACAGATAACCTCTCGCAGTGACGGAGCACGTGTTTTTACACACACTGAGAGTTCTTTGGTATTGTTGCATATTGCAACCACTCGGCTGGCACGGGGTAAAATGTGCGATACCACGAATGGGATGTGCGCTATAAATAGCATCTATTCGCCTGTGGCACGAAAAAGCAATATAATACGGTGATGATGGCATACGTGGTGTGGTCTCTATTGCTGCTTGCTGCCACAGTGTGAAGCTTTGCGTGTTTGCCCGTCGTGCCTTCTGATCGCAACAGCATGAACAGGTGACAGCCCTGTTTGCTGCACAAGAAGTCTTAATACTGCTTTCTCGTAATTCGCTTTTACATCATCATGCAAAAATTAATCATCAGAGAAATTACACCCAAGCGTTCTCATCCACTGTGATTTCGCAAGTATATTTTTAACAGCATCATCTCGATAGAGAGCGCTCCACAGGGGCAGTTTGTGCAGGTGATTGTCAGTATCGATTTTAGAAGTGCTATGTACGGTTGGATAAACAGAGTTGTCATTGCCGTGTGGTTGAGGTTTGCTGATTGTTCGAAAAGCCGTGTAGCTTCTCAGCATCACGTTTAGAGGAACAAAAAGCAATTGTGATGTAATAAATGCCTTATGACCAAAAAGAAGTGAAACTTGGCAGTCTTCGTATGTTGTATTTCGAGTCTGCTGTCGACGATGCGATATATCATATTTTAAACAGTTAGTTGGTATAGGAATAGGCTCCTAGAGACATTAGTTGGAACTTAGCGGACCTGTAACAAATCTGTTTTGTTCTGAAACGCATTACCAAAAACAACCTTTCCACGACAAGCCCACGTTTGCTAGGCTGGATACGCAACGGTGTGTGATGTATTATGTCAATAATCACGCTAATATGAACTTAAGGTTTTTGTAGTAGTTTAGGCTAGATCTAGGCCTTAGCTACATTGAGGCAAATGAGGCACTTGCCTCGGTAAACTTTCTGAAATGCTACCTCAAAACATTTTTGCAACGCTAAATCAAATCATATTTTATAGTGTGGCTGCTTAAGAGCAGCACTCCAGCTACACTGTGTTGCAACCACCAGGGGAGATACCACCACTCTAGATTAAATAAGGGCAGGATGCTTTTCTCACCATGTACCTATAGGGGTGGCTTGGTCTCCATAAACGACATTTAACATATTCCCAACCGAAGCCGTAATTAATATGTTCGCCTAGGTAAAAATTTGACCCTGACTACGTCCATGTACATTTCATATTATTGCAGCCAGGACACATTATTTCATATATGAATTATTGATGTTTATCTATTGAGGTACTTCAAATTGTGAAAATTATACTAAAAAGGCAAATAAGCAGAAGTTGACTGTAACTAACAGAAATATTCATTAGAAACTTCGGCTAATAATAAAATAATCACCAGAAGAACTAATTTATATATGCTTGATATTCAATAGTTTTCAAATGAAATTGTGTTTTGAAATCAGCATGGTGAGATGTCTTTCATAAAATTTCTGTTTTTTCTCACCATGTACCTATAGGGGTGGCTAAACCTGCGCTATGTATGAGCCGCATATCGTAAAATCCCAAGTTAAATCTAAAAACACTAATTCATTTGCAATCTACGCTTCTGTGACATCATTATTATTTTTGGAACGACTTGCAAAAGTAATACCATACGACACGCTAGCTACCACAGTACCATTTTACAATATTTTTGCACTTTGCAATAGAAATAAAAAATAAAAAACAATTATAGAATTTTTCAAAAAGCTCAAAGAGCCGCAGTTTGTCCACCCCTGCTATATACACTACTACTAGGTCTGGATCATTTGACATTGAATTACCCACCAACTACTTTCCAGAATAAAGTTTACAAAGCAAACTGATGTGGTATTGATACTGTAAAAATCTGTGGGCCATATGCATTACTTTGAGTTACAAAAATGGCACATGTTGGAAGTCAGTCCACAGAAAAATGCGACTTGAGTGTGGGTTGCTTGGCTGTAGTAATTGTTAGGCAGTGTCGTCTTTAGAGATTAGCATATGAATTAAAATTAATTTGGCCTAAAAACAAGTTATTTGGGAAATCAGTGCAGACTAAGCTTGTAATGTTTGGTTTAGGGCAGTGGTTTTTAACCTGTTTTCATACAGTGACCCATTTTGCAACCCAATTTAACCTAACGACCCCCTTGCGAAAATTTCCTGACAGGCATATGTATTGCAGTTTTGTTTGTACAATCGAAAATCACAATGACAAAATAAGAATTTAGGGTATAACTGTGTTGAACGAAGACTCATTTTACTCTGTCATTAAGTTCTTGCACATGGCAGCATCAGTGAGAGAGCCCGTGCAGTCTCACTATCACTCTAGATACAAATCACTCCACAGCACAATTCATTGAAAACTAGAATAACTCCCAAGGTAGCTACCGCATTCAGATGTCTAATTTACAGAACACATTATTACGTTACAGATTTGTTCGTGCGTTGCTAAACGCAACAATACTGCAATGGTCATAATCATACTCAAAAGTTTGTAATGGTCAAAATCACCCTTAAGAATTTTTGAATGAAAAAGTAGGTTATCGTTTGTGCTAGATGATCCTATTATTTTGGCTACGACAAACAAAAAATCTTTCCATATACAAAATATAAAATAAAGAAGAAATTATGCATATTTTTTCAGAAGCACTCGCGACCCCTAAAAAAAAGGCAAACGACTCCCATGGGTTCGCGACCCCAGGTTGAAAACCACTGGTTTAGGGTAAGCATATTGTCCTGTAATTAGCATTGCTGGCAGACTTGTAAACGGTCCTCATTTTGAAGCCCGAACCTGGCTCGAGTCCGAAATAATAAGCCCGAACCCGGCCCAAGCCCGACATTTATTTGTGAGGCCCAATTTCGGCCCGAAAACCAAATTTACCGAGTGCGTCAAAATATGCGCAACTGCGGGGTATCAAAAAACGTAGTTTACGGGTGTAGCTGCAGATACACTGTTTTATCGCACCCGAAATAGCAATTTGACCATAACATCAACTTAAACAAGCACAAACTCAGGTTGTTAGTCAATGATGACGCTGCGGAATGTAATGTTTCTCAAGATATAGAATTATCCACGGTGGCGTTATAAGCTTAAAAGGAACTATTTAGGATAGCGCTATAGGCGTGAAAACCCGGTTTGTGCCCATCGCTTCTTAAAATAAGTCAAGCATCGCGTTAGCGATTGATCTTTTCGACGCAACTCCATCCCGTGCTAATTTCCTCACCGCTGTTCCCTTCTGAAAAAAGAGTTTGAGACTAATTCGAACAGAGAAGAGAAGAACGCAGCTGAGTTTGCAAACGGAATTAGCTGAAGAAAAATCGCAATCACTTCACTCACAGTCACCAGGGTGAGCATAGGAAATGTACTTCAAGAAAGAAAAAAATTGTTACTTTGAATGATATCAAAAACTTGTGTATGCAGGCCCGAAACAGTTTGACAAACTTAAGCCCGAACCCGGCCCGGTCCGAAACGCCCGGCCCGTCTTACAACTCTGTGCTGGCTTTTCCATCTTGTTTGTGTGCAGAAGTTTTTAACGCACACGTGATACCTGCCTTTTTCGCTGAGACATTTTGGTCACTGAAATATTTCGGTCGTTTGCCTCACAGTTTTATTAAAGCTCGCTGTAACAGTATTCATTAATCTATGTTTTCAGATATTCTGACCGAATTGACTTAATAATTTTCGGCCATTTAAAAAATAACTTGCTCTCTGACCGAAAAAACACCAACTTGATACTACGACTTATTGGTACAGTAAAATAGTCCCTTCCATGCAATTGAATTGATGTTTAAAATCACTGTGATCCTTTGGATCAGGAGTTTAAATGTGGAGTTTGTTTGGTTGTATGCCAGGCCATTTTGTTGATATTCATCAACTCCGACAATAGCAATAATAGACATATCAAACTGATTTGCCAAAATTTTGTTGTTTGGTTAGTTTTCAAAATTTAACCTAAGATTAAAATAAGTTTTGTGTAACACATAGTCATGCGACTGTTATCCCAAAAAATTGACAATTTTAGATTCCAAAATAAATATGTCAAAATTTTAAAAAAGTAATAAAGTTGAACTTGGCTCCTAGATTGTAATTCCTGGTCAAAGAATTGTACTGTATGTTGCGTTTTCAGATTTTAATCAATGGTTCAGTGCCACGTTTATTTTGCTGACACAGTGCTATAACGAAGCGTTCTAAACTTTCATGCACCAGTGTTGTGTTGAGATTTATGGTAATGACTGATAAAAAGTGTTTTGTTTTGTTGAAAGTAGTCTTCATTAATGATTTAAGTTGACATACATAATTGCTTAATCATTAGTCAACCTGTATTCTGCAACGAAGGACAAGTATGATGAAAGATTTTTCAATATGCTTTTGTCTTATTGTTATTGGTTGCCAATTTGTAACTTTTGACATCAGGTTCTAGTTTGGAATTAAGAATTACTAGTATGTCTGTCTCAACCTAAAAGGAAGTATTCTTCACTTACCACAAGATAGTGGAACTAATTACTGAAGTTGGCATTACTCCACTTTTCCACTGAAGTTGCCTGCCTTTAGAACATTTTCATCACTCAAGGTATGTGAGATGTATTTGACGTTTGTACGAATATCAGATATATTTGATGTTTGTATGAAAATCAGATATGCATTTGATGTTTGTATGAATATCAGGTATATTTGATGTTTGTATGAAAATCAGATATATTTGATGTTTGTATGAAAATCAACCTTTGCCTGGACAAGTGAAAGTCAGTGATGATTGCTGTTAAATCATATGAGCTACCTCCCCACATCTCCCACATTCTTCCAGTGATAATCTTCTTGTACAAACACACTGCCTTGTTTGTGTAATTTTGAAAGTAGCGCTGTGAGTAATCAAAGGAACTGATATGAACTATAGCAATCAAGTAAACTAATCGGAATAATTTTACGGTTGTGTTTGTCGCTCATCAGCAGTGCTTTGTACGCATTTATGTGACCAAAGTTTTGGGAGTCCGACACTCATCGAGCTGGCACTAATGTCTTCAAATATAATGATGAACCAAATTTTAAACACAGCAAAAGTTTGCAACGTAATAGTATGAGTAAGGAGGTAGCGACTTGTTGCACTGTTAACTTGAGTAGTTGTTCGGTTGATTTCTTGTTTGAGCTCCTTCCCCTAGGGGTCTGTGCAGGCGTCTAAAAAAGTGATGAATTGAAATTTAAGGTGAATTTCACTGTCAAATGGGGTTTGATTTCCTCCGGGTGCACGAAAAACGGTTTCCGGGCCTCTTCGACCTCTTACTATATGTTTTGCTGTATGTATGATTTAACTTTCTATTACTTTTCTCTTGTGACTCGCATAGAAAAGCTATTATTTGGCGACGGATAACCCAAGTGTACAGATGGCCGGCCTATCCTCGCAATCCTAGGTCATCCTTTTTTCTCTATACAGTGGGTGCGTGGAGAAGGGGTGTGTGACGTCACGAGTGGCGAGTGCTGTTTCATGCTGGGTTAAAGTCTTTGCTGTTTGTTTCTTTCTCGTGACATTTTGTTTTTCGTGACGGCCAAACACGATGTGATTCATTCGTGCGCGCACCTATCACTTTACCACAAATTGGTATGAAACCGCTTTGTCCTCCCTGATTGCTGTAGCACCCAAGTTGTTCTGAGTTCAGCCCCACCACAATTCACGTTGGCTGCTGCCTTTTTGCCCTGCGAGCAGCCTGCACACATTCTATTGTTTTATTTTAACTTGACGCATGATGTGCGAAAGATGTTCCAAGGTATTACGTGAACTGAAAGTCCATGTGTCATTGCTGCAAACCTGCAAATTTGAGCAAACGCCCAACCTCTGCTTTTCGCGTGAACGTTGCGTACTCGCGCGCGTGTGTGCTTCCGGGAAATGCGCGCTCACTACTTTGCATCCGGTCTTGGCAATCCTACTTGAGCTGATGCGACGCGCGCTTTGCAGCTAACGCGTGATACAAAGGTTAAATTAAAACTTTCAACTCCCGTCGCAAACTGTCAGCGCATAAGAACGTCACCGACGATTTCACCGTCCGCGTTGATCGCTGCATTGTCCAATCTGCCGTGACATCAGTTTTCGTGCCACGCTCCAACGAACATGGATGCACAAGTTGTTAGCTGAAACTACGAAAAACCGAATGTTAAAGTGTTGTTTTACCCATCCTTGTTGCATGCCTGCCGAGCATGATTCTGAGTTGACTGTTGTCGTTGTTTGGCAAACCTCTTTGAGAAGCATGCTCGCCAGACTTTGGCATGTAACTCAACCACAAAGTGTACAGTGTTTTAAAGACCTGACGAACTTTTTGCTTGTTTTTTCTTATACTATTCAAACCAAGGTTCTTGTAGTTGGTTAGTTTTTGTCCAAGTGTAGTGGGTCTTTTGTAGGCAGTCATTGCCTTCGTATTTAAGCTGTTTTCTTATAAGTAATTGTAAGTGGGGAGCGATGTTGAGCCCAAACCTCTGGGTCATTTTTTTTTCACATTTTGGGGGCCCAGTCTTGCTCCCCAGTTTGATGCGATTGCAATTATGTCATTCGTCATTTTCCAAAGGAAAGTTATCTTTTTGATTACGTCGGTTGAGGCTGGTGAGGTAGTCTTCTTTGCTTCGGTTGAGACACCTCAGTCTTACTGCTTCTCCAAATAAGATTGGCTTAAATGTAGGCATTTGCATGGTGTGATTTGCCGTTAATGAATAGTCTTCCTCTGTGAGTTTTGCAATGTCTTTAGAGGCAAATCCAAAATCGTACCTTCAGTAGTTACACAATGGTTGGCGTCGAGGAAATCCACTCACCGCATTTGTTCAGCTGTGCAAGCTTGGCAAAACGTTTCTAAATTACTGTGGGCAAATGCTAAAGTTAGTGCTGGTCGAATGCGTTCATCAGACGGTTATCCAAATTATTTCGGCGAAGCATCTGCAGGAAAGTTCTGCCTCGCTTAGAACACGCAGTAATGTTTTCCAATGAAACAGAGTGACCATCACCGGTTATGATTCCGTTTTTTTTTGGGTGTATAATGGTTGCTATATCGCGTGACAACGTTGTTAAGACAAATTTTGTTCAAGTAACAACGGTTTTGCGGGCCTTGGTGTTGAAGATGGAATACCTCTTCAGGACATATTCAAGAGTTTTGGTCACACTGTCTCTGCACAAGCTTGAGTAAATTGCTTGAACAACTACTGCCACAATGTAAAAGTATTTTTGCCTGCCAGTTCCTGCTGTTTCAGTCGGGCGGTCTTTCCAGTTGAGCAGACCTCCAACGTATTGACGGCTATCTTGATAAAACTTGTTTGGATCGTATTTGCAAACGTTTGCTCTGATAGGTTTGAGTGTACGTTCTAAAAATGTAGTAATGCGCGAGCGTTGATGTTCCCAGCACCGGTAAGTCTTTTATATCATAACATGTGCGTCGCAAGCTGCAGCTACTTCTTCAGTTTAATGAAAGCAATTGTTTGAGGACGGCGCATTTTGCATTTTTTGCTTGGCGCAGCGCGACAAGTTCGTCGAACGGTTATGCAGTCACAATCATATTATGCGCAAACAATCAAAACCATCGCGGTCAACTTTTGCAATGTGTACGAGACTCACATTATGGTATATTTAATATTTATTGTGATATGAAAATGCAGTACCAATGCGAAGCCATTGATAAAGCCGTTAATCCTAGGCTTGTGAAGCCGTTTAAATTCAAAGCTAATAATTCTGAAGAAAAATCTTATATCAACTTTTTGTAGAATTTTTCTCTTGGATGTATTTGAACTTTTTCAGTCTGAATTTGTAGTTTATTTTCGCCAATATCGGTAGAATTATCCATTTGTTAACAAGTTGATGTCTTTAGAAAGCACCTGCTTTTAAACATTTTGCAACCAGGAGTATTATCAACAACCTTGTTATTATTTGTTTCAGGTCTTAATGTATGTGACACCTGTCATCAACAGGACAAGAGGATGCTAAGAAAGATTCAAGTATGCTTCATTTTGCAGCGAAGAGAAGTTCTAATCAATGACCACAAATGACGAAACCAAGACAGTGAATTCAGTGAAAAGAGGACAATTTTGTATTGGCCTTGCCATTCTTTGCACTGCTTACCATTTCCCACAAACAACCAAATTTTTGCAAGGCGACTGAAAAAAAACAATACACTCGTGGATTCATTACATTGCAAGTTTATTTTTCTCCCTTTTCCAAAAAACAAACTGCTTACGAAGTACTATGAAGGTGCACATGCACGCTTTTCCTGAAACTTTTCCTGAACAAAAACCGTTTTGCTGCAATGTTTGCGAAAAAGTGTTTGTCCTTTTCAGTGATTACGCCAGACATATCCGCACCCACGCAGAGAACAAACCTCACGTCTGCGATAAGTGCGGAAGACGTTTCGCTCACCCGTATCACTTGATGGCGCACACGCGCATCCATTCTGGCAGAAAACCGTATTTCTGCAAGATTTGCGGAAAGGCGTTTGCTATTTCAGACATGTTTACGACGCACATGCGCACCCATTCTGGGGATGAACCTTACGTCTGCCAGGTGTGTGGAAAACGTTTTGCGCAGAGGTCGAATATGACTGCACACATGTTTATCCATACTGGTGTAAAAACGCATTGCTGCAAAATTTGTGAAAAGGCCTTTGCCAAGCCAAGCCACCTGACTAGACACATGCGCACCCATTCCGGAGACAAACCTTACGCCTGCCAGCACTGCGGGAAAAGGTTTACGCAGAGGTCGAACATGACTGCGCATGCGTTCACCCACACTGGTGTAAAACCGTACTGCTGCGAAATTTGTGAGAAGGCCTTTGCCAAATCCGGCCAGTTGACTGCGCACATGCGCGTCCACACTGGCGAGAAACCGTATTTCTGCGGCGTTTGTGAAAAGACTTTCGCCAAATCAAGCCAGCTGATCACGCACATGCGCACCCACACAGGGGAAAAGCCACACTGCTGCAAAGTTTGCGAAAAAGCGTTTGCTCAGTCGTCCCACTTGACCACGCACATGCGCACCCATTCCGGTGACAAGCCTTACATCTGCCAGCGTTGTGATAAAGGTTTTTCGCGTAGAACGAGTTTGAATATACATATTCGCAGCCATACTGGCGAAAAAGCGTACAGCTGCAACGTATGTGAAAAAGCGTTTGTCACTTTAGGTCAGCTGACTTCGCACATGTGCACCCATTCTGGGGACAAGCCTTACATCTGCCAGCGGTGTGAAAAAGGTTTTTCGCGTAAAACGAGTTTGAAGACACACATGCGAACCCATTCCGACAAAAAACGATACCGCTGCAAGTTTTGCAGGGCAACGTTTACTCAGCCATGCCATTTGACGGCACACATGCGCATTCACTGTGAACCTAAACCTTACGTCTGCCAACGGTGTGGAAAACGTTTTACCCAAAGATCTAATTTGACTGTGCATACGCGCATCCATACCGGCGAAAAAACGCATTGCTGCAAAGTTTGTAAAAAGGTCTGTGCCACCTCAGGCAATTTGAATACACATATGCGCACACACACTGGGGAAAAACCATACTGCTGCAAAGTTTGCAGAAGGGCGTTTGGTCAATCATGCCATTTGACGAGACATATGCGCACGCATTCTGGGGATGAATCTCGGGTAGTCCAGCAGAGTTGAAAATGTTTTTTCGCACAGATAGGATTTGACTGCGCTTACCCATCGGGTGTGGTTGATACATACGCGCTCTATGATTTTTTCCCATTCCTCATGCGTGATTTCAGGCAATTTCTGTTCATCAAACGATGCAACGTAGCTGCTTCCTAAGAGTCTAGCTGCTGACATGAGAGCCTGCAAGCTAACCTACCTCACGGCCACTAATCGTTGTTTCCAGTCGCTTCTGTGAACGCTCAACGCTGTTGTTCGCCGTAATTCTACCCAGGCCCGTAGCCACAGAGGGGGGCATTACCCCCCTAATTTAGTTGTGCACAGAAAAATTTGTTATAAACATATGATTAAAACAAAAATCTTGCCCCCTAAACATTCTTTTTGCCCCCCGAAACTTTAAAATCTGGCTACGGGCCTGATTCTACCAACACCAATACTTTTTACGATACGCTGTTTTGACTTTACATTCAAGTGTATTCAAGAGTTTGTTGTGTATCTGAATATAATCGAGGGAAACAATCGAACATAGAGTGATACTGGAGAGTTACTAACAGACAAGGGCGGATCCAAGAGGGAGGCGATTGAGGTGATCGCTCCCAATAAAACCTACGAATGTACCCGTTTTTCACCATGATTTTGTAAAATTCTGAAAACAGCATTCGCAATATAAGGCCATTTTGTCGTCCATTGTTTTGTCACAGCAGAGTTGTGAAGTATACTTCATCTCTCTTACAGCAATGCACCCGTAATGAGACATGGCTGCCAAATATTACTGAAATCGACCCTCTAAATTTACTGGCTAGATCCGCCTCTGCAACAGACGAGGTGGTGAGAGCCTTCATACCGCATTGCTTTACTTTGGCAGGCTTAAAGACGTCAAGTCGTTTAGTTGGGAAACTGACCCGCGCTCCTGCAACAACTAAGTTGATTCATCACCACTAGGGATCTCTGTGCAATAGTAAGCTACAACGCCTTCACGCAACCTCCAATTCCCTACATTGGTTCTCAGTCCTATAGTATTTTGATTTCTGGTGCAAGTTTCATAGAAGCTCCCCATTATATAAGTGGGCCTTATTGCACAACTGCACATTGCTTACATTACTTCAGAACTGTGTTCGACGTGACTGCGAGACACCAACCTTGTTTCACAATTAAGAGTTCTTATTTTTAAACGAGGCATGTGAGCACACGTAGACAAACAAAATTGCAAAGAATCTCACCCCTACAGTTGCGCACTATACTTGAGACAATAAGGTAAGTTTGTAGTTCTAATGATTCGCCATGTCGATTGAAAGCTAAAAAGAAGGCCGACGCCAATCAGGATCGTCACCCTTTCAGTTTGTAGATAGCGATAGGCTTTTTTACAGTCTCGCTGAATGTGGCCCGGCTTACACTGTAATTATAACCGGGCCACTTCAGCAAAAATTCATCAGTAAGTTTAAGAACAACAGTTTTTCGGTTTGCTTCTCCACAGTTAGATCAACTGTAATTGAATTGAATTGCGTCGGCCCACACATTTTCATGAAACTGTAATTAAAAATATTGTTCTTGTGTCATTGTAATTTGCGAAAAGTTAATACAGTATAATTGCAATTACGTTTTGCTTCCAACAACTTGACAGAGTTAGAAAAAACACATAGCCTCAGCAAAACCAGAGTTACACTTCACATGTGACCTGCTACATTTCTGTTCACAAGTCATGCACAGATCCTGTCAGGCGTACAGAACGATCGCATGCATAAGCGTACGACATAGGGATGCATGGCAATAGAGATAAGCGGACTGTGATATTTTGCGATCCTGATCCAATCCAGAAGTTTTAAAATTCAGTCCAAGTCCAACCATAGTCCAAGAGAAATTTTAATGCAAAGTACAAGTCCAAAAAGTTAAGAAAATACAGTTTTACAACAAATATGCTGCAATTTTTCCCGTCAACTCAGTCCAAATCTGATCCTGCTCCTAAATTTTTGAAGCGATGTAAAGTTCGGATCAAATCCAAAGAAACCCGTTAAAATCCAGTGTCAAGCGAAATTTCTGACTTCACGCCATGTGCGTATGCACAGAATAATATTCTACATGCCAAATACGCTGAGAAAATTGATGATTGAGGCTCAGGGCTTGGTGTTTAGATAAGTGCGTCTGGTTAGGTTTGGGTTAGGGTAGAAAAAGAAACACAATTGAGGTCAGTGGTGGATCCAGGGGGGAGGGCAGTTTGGGGCAAATGCCCCCCAAACACTGTGGCGCCCTCTTAAAATGGTGCACCTCTGACAAAAATGCGCCCCTTTTTGGTGCCTGTCGAAGTAGAAACAAAAGCAAAAATACTCAGTCTAAACTAAACAATGCTTTACACTTCGTTGAAGTTCAGTATTTACGTGACGGACTTTGACCCAGCCTCTTACCGATTGGAATCAACATTGCTATTGTTTCGTAATAATGCTCCTGTCCCTTTTTTCGCGTGAAAACTGTCCAGGATTCACAAACACAATCTCTTTCGCTAGCACAGTTCTGGACTCGCCGTTAAATTGGTCTGTTTTGGTCACAAGTTCACTTTTTAATGCTTGGTAATTGGTTGGTGGCAGCTTTGAAAGGAAAAGCCGCAGTGAAGATAAGAAGGCAATAAATATGGAAAACTTAGAACTGATGCAAGATTTTAGAAGCCTGCAAAGCTAAAAACCGGTTTCAGGTCTGCATCTTAGTTTTGCAACACCAAGTTAAGTGAATGAGTTTATTGTCGGAAGTAATGATCGGGATTGAACCATATTGCAGCGTGTGAAAAGCTGTAGCAACATTTTTGCGTTAGCAGGGGCGCAACGAGGTTGGATGGGGCCCAGGGCAAGAAGCAAGTTTGGCGCCCCCATGTTCGAACCTGAGGTCTTTCGGAAGCAAACGTACTATTGAAGAAAGTATTTGTGACATTGTCGGGACTTCGGCGCCCTACGCAGTCGCCCGACGCCACCGCAGTGATTCGGTGCCCCCAATAGAGATTCGACGCCCGGGGAATCGTGCCCCTTTTTTCCCCCTCGTTACGCCCCTGTACGCTAGCAAACAACTTGCCGGTTTCTGCGTATTATTTTTTTCGGTCATAGACAGGCCCGTAACCAGCTTGAGACAATAGGGGTGGCGAAAAGTTTTCTGAGAGGGGCCCACATTTTTTAAACTATGTCCAATAGCTTTGACCGATGCTCAACACATTTTTCCAGGGGGGTGAAGCCCCCCTGCGCCCTCTGGTTACGCTCCTGGTCATAGACCAAATTATTTTTAAACGACCGAAAAAAATTAAGCCAATCATTCTGTCATAATGTCCTAAAAAGTAGGCTAGTGAATACATTAACGTCGAGTTTTAATACAATTATGTGACAAATGAGGGAAATGTCTTTGCGAAGAAAAACAGGAGCGTGCTCCAGTAGCTCAAGGAATTATGAGCTAACAATGCAATTCTGCAACACCTCACTCCGTCAATGGGGACAGCGCAGCGTAGCATTGAATGACTACAACCAGGGCCTGCCCTAGCAGATGCGGGGCCCAATGTAAGACCTGGGCGCGGGGCTCAATCCAAGACATAGGCGCGGGGCCCCTCTGAGCAGTGATTTTATGACGTCATCGTGTTCATNTAACCGTGTTACGAGAGTGGTAGAGCGCAGATATACAATGCAGCACCAACACGAGAACTGANCACGTTTGCTAACGTTCGAGAGGAAATTTGCTAGTCTTGATGAGAGTGTTCTTTGTTAACGATGGAATTTATATGGCGTTTCTACTGAATTCTTAAGCGCAAGGAGTATCTGGCAAAAATGAACAATCTACCCAAACACCATGGTGGGGGGCCCCAGAGGCGCAGGGCCCAATCCAGCTGCATCGGTTGCATCGGCTTGAGGCCGGCCCTAACTACAACCATGGGCGCAGTTTGGTGGGGGACACTGGGGACGTGTCCTTCCACTTTTTCATACGGTCGTGACGTAGTATCCCATGTCCCCCCACTTTTTTTAGGTTTTTTTTTTGGAGAGGTTTTAAAGAAAGTGACGTCTGTCACGTTTTGAGTGAAGAGCGTTTCATGTTAGATGAAAGGCCACACATAGCTAAGTTGATGTTGAAACAGAGTTTGGTATGGTATCACTGGATTCTGTTAGTTAACAAATTTTAGCTTCGATAAAATGATTTTGAGCATTTTTCAAGTTTCTAAAGACAGCGAAAGATGTTAACTGCATCTGTCCGACATTTACCCTGTGTAGTATAGGCTACAGTTAGAAAGGTTATTTTCTTGAAGCAGTGGGTGTTTTACAGCTGCATATGTGAGAGACCACAATACTGACATGATTTGTTTCGTGCAGAAATGTAACTGGCATTGCTATAATGTTGGTTGTTACATATTAGGAAACAGACAGGGTAAAATTTAATGCTGTTAGCGTATATAATGTTAGAAAGCTACATGTTCAGGAAAATCTCTGTGAAGCTTTTGCCAAAGACAAAAAGCAGCACTATTGTGGAGACTTGGTTTCAGAATGGGCAGTTTTGCAAGTGTCTTCTACCATTAGTAAATAGGATTTCAATCAAAACGTTGGAAAAGTATTTATCTATATATTGACATATAGCTTGAAACGTAAGGACTTGACTAGGAATTAAAGATGAAATATATATTATCCTCACTTCTCGTAATGTCGCGACAATGGTGACCAAAAAATCCAAAAAATCATTTTCCCGTGTCTCTCACACTTTGCGACTTTGTGCTTGTGCTGAATGCATTGTTTCGAAAGTCATCTGATTTACTTGAGTTTAACCAAACCCTCAAAACAGCAGTGTTTTCACCCAAGTGCGAAACATTTGCTTTACAGGTACGAGACACCTAGTTTTGCTGGACATTCTTTTCGTGTTAATGCAGGTGAAACTCGGTACTTTTTTGCCGATTCAACGTTGTGCATTTTGATTTCTGTTTAATCTCA